>Ga0049107_10000844_pt1 | contig 10194 bp, 9 predicted proteins | sample WorMetilPIANOSA1_FD_61187 | JGI IMG/M metagenome (GOLD analysis project Ga0049107, IMG submission 61187) | Marine gutless worms symbiont microbial communities from Max Planck institute for Marine Microbiology, Germany - Olavius ilvae PIANOSA.1 | ecosystem: Host-associated > Annelida > Digestive... | reverse complement strand
GACTGGCAGAGATAGGGTAGCAGGAGCCACTGAACATAATAATTCTCAAACTGACTGCCTACGACCAACTACCCATCGTGGCAGGTGAAAGGTTTCGGAGTCTCCAACCCGACAGGGACTGCAGTGTAAGCATACGTACAGGACAGGAAATAATACAATGCAGATACAGATACAATACAGATACAAGTAATAAAATACACGTTACAGATTTTTCCTGATACCAGCTTACCGCGGTTATCCTGGAATCTAGGCAGTAGATACACTGCACTACAGTGTAGTAGTTGAGTCCAATATAAGGTCTGTTACAGAACTGTTAGATTCTGCTGCTGGTGTACTGTGACTGCAGCTCGGGAGTCGTCTGGGAGCAGAAGAAACGTAAACGCTACACGAGTGTGACAATGCTGCTGAGTCAGATGCTGGAGGACAGCTACCAGCGCTACCTGACTGAGTTAGAGGTGTCACGTGGACAGAAAGTTGAAGGACGTCGTCTTCTGTCTGATGGCAAAGTTGAGGTTCTGCGTCGATGCTCTCATCTCCACCTCCGTCTCCCCTCCTTCCCATCTCCCTCCATCCCTCTCTTCCTCCATCCCGCCGTCCCTTTTTTCTCCCATCCTTCCTCCCTCCCTCCCCTCTCTCAGTTCCATTTCTGAGATTAATCAAGTTTAGGTTAGATCCCACATAGGTCGTTCAAAGAAGAACATCTAGGGATTGCTGGTGCAAGATTTATAAGGTCAGATGTCCTTCCTTCCTGTCACATTTGGCATTTGTCAGATGTCATTTCCCTTCATTGCTTTGACACCTGTCATTGGGTGACAGAATGGGCATCCGGCCTGTAAAAAGTTGAATGTTGGTTTGTTGATGGTGGCTCTGTTAGCGCCCCTGGACAATTTGTAAGCTGCGTTCTACAATTCCGAATTTGTATTTGTATTTGATTGGAGCTTTGCACATCTTATAGCTCCAGTCGTCACCACCACCTCAGTCACCCTTAGCTCCAGTAAAATGCAGAATGGAGACATTAACCCAGGTCCACCTGGAAAATGGCCGTTTAAAGGATGTCTTTCCTGTTACAAAAGCAACTAGAATAGAAGCATTCGGAGTGCACAAACCTGCACCATGGCTGAATTCATGTAGTGCATTTAATTTGAGGTCCGCTAGCCTGCATATTTTCTGACTTCATGCAGGGTGTGACTTGGCTCCTACCTACAGTAACACTAACCCTAACCCTAACCCTAACCTGAACCCTAACGTAACATGATCTGGATTACCACTTAAATCGGTTTCCTCCGTGGCCCATGTGCCAGCTTTCCACCGAATTTTGTGAAAATCGGTTAGGCTAAGATTTTTTTCTTAATCCTGCTAACAAACAAACAAACAAACACCCACTGATGACAACATAACCTGCTTAGCGCAGGTAACAAATGTTAAAAGTGTAAAAGCACTGAAGGATTTTCAGTAAACAGACAATAATAATGGCTGTGTACTTTGCTGACAACCAATTCTATCAGAGCACTGAACCATATGAGACAGTTTGCTAACGTTGTGCAGGTGGACTTTGCCAGTGATCCGGTGATGCTGCTGAAACCTCACAAGGTGGTGATTCGGCGCAGTTTTCGCTACGGCATCTGGCTGCAGCATCGCACATCGGCACATCAGACCCAGCTGCATCTGATGCTTCATCGTCTGCAGGTTCTGCTCACGCTTCCGTTATGTGCAGTATCAACAACTCGAGCGTTATTAAAGCATTCATTTAATGGCCAGCAGGCAAATCCGATTTGTGGGTCATGTTATGAGAAAGAATCAATTGGAAGCCATTGCACTGACCGGGATGACTGAAGACGAACGAGCTAGAGAAAGACAGAGGAAAACGTTCATGGACTGGATATCAACCACGTGTGGAGGTCAATGGAACAGCAACGAAATTCTGAAAATGTGAACGTAATGAGCATCTGCCGATGTCAGAGTCTGACACGGCACTCGGATCTGATCAGATTACGGGACACAGTCGACCCATAAAATTTCCTCTTCTCATGGTACTCGCGCCAAATTCAGCACTTCTGATTCAGCGTGCATAGCAGATTTGGAAAATATGCCCCCAGCGCCCTATCTCCAAGGGTGGATTGTTAAAAAATCCCCTCCCCATGACGGGTTCTCCTGACCCTTTTCATTGCTGTGGGACGTTAAACTCGTAGTATACAATACAATACATTGCTGTGCATTAAATGGTGTCGCTGTGGTTAGAGAATATGCAGACAGAAACTGGACAGTTACGTGTACCATAGATGTCATTTACGGCTGAGTTCTGCAGATGGCGGCGTAGCATAGTGGTTAGAACGCTGAACTCGGCTGCTGAACTTTCCCTATCCTGTGCCAGAATGCTAGCTGGACAGGTGACCACTTTGTGGTTAATCCATCCGCTGTTGGTCAGCCATCAGGCCAACTCAGCCATCCATCCCTCGGGGGTTGGTAAATGAGTAGTGATCCATGTAATTAGGTACATGGATTACGCGTGAAGGCCTAGCGTGGTTGATTGTGGCGTAGTATGCCTGCTGGCTGCATACTGCGGGTCCAATAGTCCATTAGCGCGGGCTATGGGCAGCTGCTAGCTTGTGCCGCGGTACTACAGCCAGTGCCAATCAGCTGCCACTTCCGAGGTTGTAAAGCACCGCTGTCCAGTATTGCAAGTGGCGCTGTATCAAGTGAGCTACCTTTTTACCTTTTGTAACTGTGAATGTATTTGTTGTCTGTTGTTTCTGCTGTTGTTTGTCTCAGCTTGACAGTCAACTTCCTGGAGCCGTCTTCTCCACCATTCTAGCGCCAGTCCCACCACCGAAAACCGTTGCAGCTGAAAGTGGTCAGTGAACCGAGGACGACTTCTGTACTGTCGTGTGTAATTTGTCCGTCTTAAGGTGATTCTTCTACATCACCACAACTCAGCTTGACTTTGACTTAACTAGACATCCCAGAACAGCTCTAATCACAGCCCGTGCACTAACTGGATCAGTCGTGTTTTGGCGGTGTAGAAGCAGCTTTATATGTACAGTTTCAGATTAGTCTCATTTATTTGTAAACATTTTTACTCAGCTGCCTAGCAATCAAAAAATGCCATCAGTGCTTTAAGATTGTTAGTTGGGCGTCAGAAGGTCATTTCTCTGTAAAAGAACAGCAACAATTCAAAAGGTTTTCACTAGGGCAACTGCGAGGGACCAAGCATAACCTAAGACGGAACTAGTTGACGTTAGATAGTTAACTGCCTGCAAAATGCTCGAACATATTGTGCCTCCCTGTGCAGGCTCCAGGGACCAAAGATCTGTCGTAAATGTTGATTAAACCAGGCTCTTTGTCTGTCCTATTGTCTTATCCGAGATTTCTTTTGACCATATTTTGTGCATTTGTCATTAGGGCCAGTTTAATTATGTTCATGTTTGTTGTTGTTCATGTGTGTTTTCTCTCGGTTGGTCTGTGTTTGGTTGTCAGTACCGATGCAGGTAAATGACTGGAAAGACTCATCTTCTAGATGACCCAAATGAGTTGATGGAGATGCTATACCCTTCTTACACACTGTCCCCAAATTTATGTCTGATGAAATTGAAATGCATGTCTAATTGCTTTTGTATGATTCTGTTTTGTTCGTTGATGATTTTAGCTCCGAAGCCATTTGCTGAGATGAGTGTGATGATTCGCAAGAGTGAACACAGCGATATCAACCAGTTCAAGTACGTTCTCGTAACACTGACCGACAAGCCATTCGGTCTGCAGTACTTTCTCAGATGATTTGTGATGACAGTGTGGATTAATGTGACTGATCATTTCTTTTTTTCCGGCCCACCTGGGCTGTTATGGAAAAGGACAGTATATGATGGGTTAAGGTGTTTGATCAGTTCTATTACCACGTCATACAGGTTGTCGTGGAAAATGGTAATGGTTGTTGCTGCTGCTGCAGCTGTTATTGTGTTGTTAATTTGTCATTTTGTGTACAGTGTCGGACGTAAGTGCTTCCTATAGCCTCTCTGTACCCAGTGATTGCTTTTCTATTGTGTGTTTCTATTGTAATCTATTATTTCCGTCTTCTGTTGCAATCACTGAATACATAAATTTCCACAAACCATTGATTATTGATGAAGAGAGAGGGTGTTGGACTGCCAATGTTTCACAGTTATTGTGCAGTTGTTGTTTTCATACATGGTAGTTATTACTAATAATGTTAGTGTTATGTATTATCGTCACCTGCATTACATTTTTTTCGTTTTGGCTGTGGCTTTTCATGAGGGTTTAAAAACTTTAAAATATTAATCCTCGCCATTTTTAATCGTTTACTATTCTTCTTCAGCTGAAGTTTAATTAAACTGATTATTGGGATGATGGAGGTGGTGATTTGACTGGATCTAGGATCACCCCCGCCACCTCTATTATCTCTTGATGCAGTAAAAGGTACTGGCTATTAAATGAGTATAGTATTAGTAATAGTAGTTAGTACTAGTAGTAGTAGTAGCAGCAGCAGCAGCACAGCATCAGTAAAATTTAGTGAAAAGTGCACAGTTGCAATTTGCAAGGTTTAGAGATTGAGTAACTGTTTTCTAGTGACTGTGATATGAGAGCCTTCTGTTACTGAGAGTTGAACTTTCACGGCAGTCCGAGCTAAGATCAGTCGTGTTAATATTACTTTTTCGGTAGATTATAATTATTTGACAGTGCTGACCTAGAATGTGTTGGTTTGCGTGTAGATACTGCAAGCTGCTGGTGCAGGAGTTTGCAGTGAAGGTCGACCAGGGATTCCTCTTAGCGATGCTGTCGATGTTTGAGATGTCGACAGCGGACGAGGAAAGTCGTCGACTGGTTGCGTTCCAGCGTGACTGTGAAGTTGTTGATCGCAGTTTGATGGACGATATGGTGCACACGACAGCTGGCACTGCCAAGAACTTCTATGACATGCTGCATTTCTCTCCACTCAAGGTCTGTCACTGTTGTTCTGTCAGCTTTGCGTGGCAATTATGTTTGCCATGAAATCGCTAATAGCTTGACATGCAGTAAGAGACCACCATATTCACACCTATTAAGTAAGTAAGTAAGTAAGTAAGTAAATGATTTATATAGCGTCAGAATTTAATAAGTGAATGTCAATAAAGTATGGTTAGGCTGTAAGCATAGATAGGCAACCACAGACTTTCCAGCCAGGTAATGTTGACCTTTGTTTTTTGGATCCAAACTGAATCCGAGACCTGGGTGCCTCAAGTTCATCCTGTATGCCACATTTGGTGACCCGAGCTTCAATTAATTTTTATTATGTGAAGACATAGTTATGTTGTTACATAATGATATACTTACATAGTTACAGGCAGACCCCCTGTATCTGTGTTCCATTTCCCTGGATATATTGCCATCCAGTGATGCCCGAAGAAGACCTGGTGGGATTATGTCAAGAATAACATGGAAAGTTTAGGCCTGTTCAGAGAGGATATGCATTTTAGGAATAAATGAAGAAGGAGAATCAAGGGGAAACCGGCTAACCCAGGTCCTCCTGGAAAAATGGCCGTTAAAATGGGATGCATGTACGGGCGTGTATTACCGTGCCAAATATGGTCACTCTAAGTCAAATGGCTTGGGTATAAGTAGGATGTACAAAATTTACCCCATTCTGATGCCCATTTATCCCATTCCGATGCCTGTTCTACTGGGTGGAGTGCTCAAAACCAATAACTGTCCTGTCGACCCTGAAAATGTCATCCAGATCTGTCAACCACTTTTTAAGTTACTGTGTGCACAAATGGACCAACGACTCAAAAATGCACATTTGCATAACCGTCTCCATGCTCGAGGGTCTCCATGCTCGAGGGTCTCTGTGCTCGAGGGTCTCCGTGCTCGAGGGTCTCCGTGCTCGAGGGTCTCCGTGCTCGAGGGTCTCCATGCTCGAGGGTCTCCGTGCTCGAGGGTCTCCATGTTCGAGGGTCTCCGTGCTCGAGGGTCTCCATGCTCGAGGGTCTCCGTGCTCGAGGGTAGTGAGTATGAGTGTGAGTTCTGCTGACATGCTTGCTGATGACCATCACGCTGTTGAGTTGTAAGTCACCGTTGTATAAAACTGTGCTGTAGTACGTTGCTGTTTTGTTCTGACGATGACAGATGCATCTGAGTTTCTCACTGTATGGAGCTGATGAAGCTAAAGGTGGAGACAAGAAGCCACAGATTCAGTGGAACGTTTTGAATCTTTTCTTGCAGAGTGTTGGCATTGTGCTTACCGACGTACAAGACGTTGTCTTCAAGTATTTATGCTTTTTTTGTTTCTGAATTTATACAATTATATATCATTACTGCATTTGCCTGCATGCTGTGACACTGCAGATAGGTAGATTGCATGTCAGAAAGGACGTCCAACCCATAGAAAGGTCCTGCTGCAACAAGCCCAAAAGTTTTTTATTACCGAGATCTGTGGACCTGGCCTAGCTCATAGTGACCATGGAGAAATGGATGAGTTAAACAAAAGCCAAGTGTATGTGCATGTGTGGGGTATCTATGTGTGTGTTACGTTAGTTCCTCAGTATTTTGTGCACCGTTTGACAACTGGTTCATTCTAACATTGCTCTCTATGCTGACAGATACTTGATATATACTGGTGAGCTCATATTTCCAATGTAGAGGTGCTTCAGCGATCTGGTTTGTCATCCATTGGTGACATCTTATGCCATCGACGCTTCGGTATCTCTGTTTGGCCATGTTGCATGCCTGGACCCTGGAGTACCAGCACATGATGCTCTGCATCTGATGGTGGATACATACGAAGGCAGAAAGCCAATGGCCAGCTGGAGAAGACCGCCGGGTCGCCCTCGCAACGTCTGGCTCAACAAGGTTCAGGATGATGCCAGCGCTCTACCGCTGTCTACGGTGTGGAGATCTGAGATAGCCGGGGGTCACGGAGTGGTGCAACGTTCCTCGCGGACTATGCGACGATGAAGATGATGATCTATAGGGCCTAGGCTGAAGTAGTTATATCAGTATGGAATTGATAAACTGGGACAGACTGCCTTCAAGTACTGAAGGTATTCCACTGAAGCGTAGATATAATGTGCTTGTCTTCCAGCTGTAAGTCATGAGCCCATAGGTGGGTGTACCACTGAGTCTGTGATGCACGGCCACTGTGACAGTAGACTTCCATTACCTTCCCACCTGCATGGTCACTACCAAATTATACTGCTGGGTGACAGCGATGCATATGAATAAATGCGAATTAGTACAAAGTTTCTGTGGCCAAAAGCCCTTTCCTGTCGCCAGCCAGCTGGAAAAGGGTTCTCGTTAAAAATGAAAGGCCAGGTATACGCTCCTTGTGTGAGGAGTAGTCGTATGTATGGCAGTGAGACCTGACCTATGAGAGTAGAGCATGAATTGAAGTTGAATCGCACTGAAATGAGTATTATTAGATGGATGTGTGGAGTTAAGATGAATGAAAGTAAGAAAAGTGAAGAACTCAGAGAACTCTTACGATTTGAACCAGTCAGTTTGATGATCAAGAAGATTAAGTTGAGATGGTTTGGACATGTTGAACGTAAAGATGATAATGACTGGGTCAAACGTTGTATGTCAAGGGAAGTTGAACAATTAGACAGAGAGGATGCCCAAAGAAGACCTGATGGATTGAGTTAAGAATGACGTCAAAAGTTTAGGCCTGTCCCAAGAGGATGTGCAGTTTTGGAATAAAGGAAGAATTGAGAGGGCAATCGGCTAACCCAGGTTCACCTGTAAAAGTGGCCGTTAAAATGGAGTATGTGTGAGTGTGTGTGTGACGGTGTATAATGATGCATGCGTCAAAGCGTGAAAGCAGAATGGCCCAGAGTCAAACCTACGACCTCTTGAAACAGCTGCTGTCAGAAATCATGGGACATTATTCACACCCTAACTAGCACGCTATTTTGAATGTGTATGAGGAAAAAAACTAAAGAAACAACTTTAAAAGAGGAAATGGCTTCTTGCTTGCTATCTCACTGCCGCCCTAAGCATTCACCGGGACAGACCTTTCCAGGCATGCTTTCCAGTTTTCAGCACCATCTGTCTGGAACTTGCTGCTGCAGACAGTTCTGATCAGCGACTCTCAGTCAGTTTTTAAATCTAGACTTGAAACGTTTTTTGTTTGTTGAACCAAGCTTACTGAACACTGATCCGGCCTGCCACCAGCGCCTCTGAAGTTACGACTATGTGGTGTGGTAGAAATTTGATTATTATTATTATTTTTGTTTTTTTTATACCCTTGGTAGTAAAGATCCCGAGGGTTAAAAACAAAAGTTTAAAACAAATAGGCTGGAACGGCCTAGAATTCGTCCTCAGCGGTTGTGTGGTGCCTGGATGGTGACCGCATTGTAGCGCTGAATAAGAACTGACAGGCGCTGGAACAGGAAGGCAGACTCGCTGATATCATCTGTGACTTGTGTAATGCACCTTCCCAGGTCGCCAAGGAATTCAAGTCCGTCGCTGTTGATGGCTCCCATGGTTTCCACGGCAAGTGGAACAAAGACATAGGTCTGCATTAGTAGAGCGTATTTGGCTGTTTTCTTGTCTGCCGCCGTTTCCGCTGCAGCACCCGCCTTACGAGAAGCATTATTCCGCTTATTATTATTGCTTGATGGCAGTTTTGTCATATCGCTTTTCCTCAAATCTTTGGGTAACCACCAGAGATTGACTGGAACGGTTGTTGATGTGGATGTGGTAGATTGGGTTACTTTGAGAGAAAGCACAAGTTCTACGACCAGAAACAGCTGGTGTCAGAAATCACAGGACACTACTCACAGCAGGTCATCAGCACCACATTCCTGTGTTTTATAATTATGTTTGCTGCAGAGCCACATTATTGAATTTTGACACTGCCGTAAGCAGAAGGGAGTGATGCCGAGAAGATAGCATTTTGGACAACACATCAGTAACCATGCGGACACAATTCAGGGCGATGGGCAGTGATGGCATCTGTACTACTAGATAAAGTTGAGTGTTTGTATGTTTATTTGTCAGTTTGTTTGTTACTGATAAACTCGGCTCCCTTACAGTCTACCCCACATATGATACATATTGTGAATCAGCATGATCCCTGGAGTGTTTTGGTATATCAATTATTAGCATTAATTGTTTGTTGAAAAATGCCTGTCCAACGCAAGTTACGAATTGACAATCGGAAGTCACTTCACTTCACTGATACTATAAAAGCAGACAGGAAGCGGAAATTGAAACTGGCAATAAGTAATGCTATTTGTAAGAATTAATACGGATATAGATATCTCTACTAATAAAAGCGACTGTCTGTATTTTGTTACCCATAAAGTCTACACTTTTACGTGCTCGAAAATATCCTGCCTGGAGGTCCGCATTTATGGCTAGTTTATAAATATATAAATATATGTCTCATATCAGTTTATTCCTTGTTAAAATATGTGTGATTTGCTGTGTACAGTTTGTATTAGATAAGTTACGACATCATATTAATTCCGGCATTTACGTAGCAGTCTATTATGCCCAGCTACACCTTGGAGTTATATTTGGTTGTACTTGAGCCTTTAATTTACAGTACTGTCCTGCATGTCGGCTTGTCAGGAGAATGTTTTTACAGCTATAGACTATGTATTTTCAGCATGAGTATTATGGTTGTATATCTGTCATTTGTTCAACTGCAATGTATGTTGCAGGCAATCAAGCAGATGTATGTGTTGGTGCTTGGCCTTGATGTACTCGGAAATCCATTTGGCGTCCTTTGCGGTCTGGCAACGGGTATCGAGGACTTGTTCTATGAGCCATACCACGGCGCAATACAGGGACCAGAAGAGTTTGCCGAAGGCTTGGCAAATGGTCTCCGGAGTCTTCTTGGTCATGCTGTTGGTAAGGCCAGTTTCATGAGACATTAACTGAAATTATTGCAGTGTTCAGATCAGACTGTTAAAATGATTGCTGTCGTGGTTGTTCTTATCATTCTGATGTTTCAGTTTCCTTCAGTGCTTGGAGCCTTTGACACTGTTGGTTGGTCGACTTGAGGCATCCACTTGTAAGAATATTGCTCCAGCAATCCCCGAAAGTATTCCTTGCCTGACCTTGCCGTTTATCTAACTGCCATGAGCATGGCGCCGTTCCGTCAAGCATGAAAGCCGCGTACATAACGCCGATTGTAAAGAAGGCCAACATGGATCCGACTGACCCCAAGTCATACCGGCCCATCTCTAACCTCTCTGTTGT
>Ga0049107_10000843_pt1 | contig 10194 bp, 7 predicted proteins | sample WorMetilPIANOSA1_FD_61187 | JGI IMG/M metagenome (GOLD analysis project Ga0049107, IMG submission 61187) | Marine gutless worms symbiont microbial communities from Max Planck institute for Marine Microbiology, Germany - Olavius ilvae PIANOSA.1 | ecosystem: Host-associated > Annelida > Digestive... | reverse complement strand
CGGACGAAATCAAACATGTTTGATTCTTCCGACCGTCTGTCCGACCGGTCGGACAGACGGTCGGACGAAATCAAACATGATTGATTCTTCGACCGTCTGTCCGACGGTCGGACGAAGCGTTCACACGATACGATCGTCGGACAGACCAGTCGGACCGACCGGTCGGTCCGACAATCGGAACGTGTAAACGCCCACTTACTTTGAAAGTTGCGGTCAGATTTACATCATATGCGGCATACAGCCTGAGAGATGTACCAATAGCAATGAATGTTTATATAACACTGTGACTTAGCACTATCCATGTCACCTGACGTGTGTACGCACCGTACCTTGTAATGTTGCGAGAGATAAATTGTTACAAAATAGCGTAATTTCGCCTGCCAGCAAAAACTCAAAAGTTACATAAATAGTTGTCTGCCTGCTAAGCACATATCATTTGTTTAATACTACACTGTTACTATTATACGACAACTTATTCCAGACGGATAACTGACTTCTTTTTAATCTTTCAATCAATGAAATTACACTATTTTTGTTACACTCTTGTTTATCACAGTGCTTACACGTGTCAGATGAAGTGGTTAGTTTCAAAACCACCTAACATAGCTGTTAACATGTGAATCCCAGTATGGTGTATCTGCGGCAATTATTTAAAAAATAGACTTGAAGAATTGGGACTTATACAGGGTGGACCAAGTGAAACAATGCCATCTTTCGGTTTATTGGTAGTCACGTCAGTTTATCAGCTGTGCGCGTCGCGGCACAATATGCCTCTGCGCACTGCAAGTTGACAATATTTTCGCATTTATTCGCCAGGTGGTACCTGTTCCGGCATGTTGGCTATTTAAGACATCGAATCGAATTTTTCCCCCGATTCGGGGGAAAAATTCGATTCGATTTTATTCAATTCACGCTGACGAATCGATTTTCGATTCGATTCGATTCGAGAATTTGAGATAACGGACGCTTGTACACTGATAATCTCATAATTATAGCTTAAGACTATTTTTGATAGTATGCATAGCCTAATTGTTTTTATGATGTTTTAATTCGCTACTTACTAGCTTTCATTTGCGTTTAACAATCACTGCATTTAAGTTATTATGCCTCCTCCACCTCGAATCGATTTGTTTAAAATGAATCGGTGAATCTATTCGAATCGCGAATCGGAATGCACTATTTATCAGTAGCATGTCTATACTTTGCAAAGAAAGTCGTGCTATAGGCCTACTTCAGAAAATATTTCAATATAACGTTTGTAACAACGATTCTATGGTATAGACAGTTATTGAAAGGTATCTGAAAGGTATATGCCATTCTGATCCACGTTACACAGCAGACGACGTCTCTGTTCGCCGACGCTGTGAACTGTGATCCATACAGCGCTGTGACAGTACGCGCCATCCAGCACAATCGCCTGTTTCAACTGATCAACGACGTCGAACTTCTTACACGAACTTCTTATCATGGTAGACTCACTCCTACACCTGCCTCAAATGGATCTAAGTCCGGCCTGTTGGGGTCACAATGTCCTGCTCAATGAAGCTGACATTCTCAGTTCTCACGCCGCAGTACGCGATATATATAACTTATACTACCCCTGCTAACGCCCATATGGTTTGACCTAGAGCAACCGAAATTGGTGTGATAACATATGTGGAGGACCAGCATGTTTCTTTGGGGTCACCCACGCCCGCTGTCCTAATGCGGCGGGGCCACAGCGTCTTAGAAATTATTTGGACCTCTTACGTACGCGCACGCAATGTGAGAAACGATATCCAAACTTTGCATAGTTATCAAACTAGACTAGACGTGAGGAAAAGTTTTGCAGCGGCGACCACGAATGCTGACGCGCGATCTGTTTGCAGCAGCTGACCTTCTTGTAAGAGATTGCGGTCACTCACCAGCATGAACTTCCGCTTTGCTACAACCTCCGGTGTCCGCCAAGCGTATATGTCTTGGCCCCGAAACTATATTTGGTGGCTATCGACTGGATCCTTGGTCATCTGGCAGCTAATGTCGGCGTTATTGTCGGACTCGGACAGTACCATTTCTCTAACCTTACTGAAGTAGATGCTGCTGCTATATTTCTGTCATGATGAGTCTCCGGCAGCTGAAACCTCCATTCACTCAGCACTGCTGCTGCTCCGCGGAGTCTCAGGAAATCGTGATCCAAGATCAAACTTCTCGACTTAGAGTCAGGCACGGGACAGACAGACGGACAGACAACGACCACCAATGCATTATGCCCTCCACCCTGTGGACGAAAAAACGCGTTGGCGCCGTTTAATTTGGCCCACCCGGTACGTGCCAAGCCGACACCGGTGACATTAGTTAATAGTTATCTTATATGGAGCAGACAGTCGTGTTTACCGACCTTCAGAGGCTTGAGGCTTTCCACATGAAGTGTCAGCGGCAGATTTTCAATGTGTACTGGTGGGATCATGTCTCCAATTATTATTATTTATTACGCATAAAAATGCAGCACAAAAACGTACATCATGTCGCATAGAAGTAAAACAAACAAAAAAGGAGAAATGCAATCAGCGGATAAAATCACAATAAAAGCTAAAGTAATGCACGTTTATGTAAGCACAACAGTGTTGGCAAATGACATCCAGATTCTACGTTTTATTTCGTACCGTGACAGCGACAAAGAACTGGAGAACAATGCCGAGATAAACCAAGAAGTCAGGCTTACCATCCATGAGTGAAATTTTGTATCACTGTTTGGCCATGTCGCGTGGAAGCTGGAGTGCCCGCGAATGCACCTTTACGTCTGATGATTGACAGCCGTGAAGGAAGAAAGCCGGTCTCAAACTGGACGAGACCACAGGGGCACCCCATCGTATGTGGTTCATATACATCCAATAAGAAACAAATGTTAGCTATAGTCTAACGAGTAACGAACCTCTGGATATCCAAAATTGGAAGGGGATATGCAGCGGCGAAGCTGTCCTCTGTGGCTATGCGATAATGATGATGATGACATATGCACTTCCGGAGTTTTCCTCCAATCTGCAGGTCTTATCATTTAAGCACCGTTTTATGCATCTGTTTTGTGTACACTTGATTTTGGTTTATTTTCGTGTTTGTGCTGTCTTTTGCTCTGCTTTTACAGTTGCATTGGTGTGCATTTGACGCGTCTAATAAACATTATTTAATTACTTATTGAACAGCTGTTTTCGAGTGACTGGAAATAAACGGTAGGAAGAGTACATAGAGTACAAGATTGCGATTTGTTTGTCATTCTCTGACACAGCAGCGTGCATTTTTCTAACAATAAGGCGTACAATATAAGCGTCATTGTTCTGAGTGCCTGAAGTTGCGTTAACTTTTTCTCCGCTTGCTGGCGGATCTAGCAGTCCGGCAGGTTTACCAAATTTTTACTGAAACGTACGACAAAGACACAACAGTTACAAGTTTGCTGCAGTATCGGGCGGTACCAACAATTTTGCGCCGTGGTGCGCATACCGCGAAAAATACCGCGGTGCCGTGATTATAAGTAAGTAAACGAATATGTGAGTAAGTAAATTAAGTAACTACATAAGTAAGTGTATGTAGCATGTGTCTATTGGACAGAAGTGGCCGTGCATGCGTTCTTATGTCGTGTTCATGGGGAGTGAAATCAAGGGTCGACTCTTTTACTTGCGAACAAAGCAACCCGAAGCTGACAGTTATACTGCGCGCTAGCTGCGGCGCAGTGTATTGTAATTGTAATCGGTCCTGTCTGTTTGTGGGTGTGGTTGTGTGTTTGTGGGTCTGTTACCACGATAACTCGAAATTGCATGCATCGATCCTCACCAAACTGGGTTTGTAGGCAAAGGTAGTGACCATCTCCAGCTGATTAAATTTTGGCCGTCCCGCGCCCCCGGGAAGGGGCGGCGAATTTTTTTGACTCGGCCTTACTACAGCTAGCGCGCAGTGTTTGCGTCTCCTCTGAGCAACCCGGACATTTAACTATTTTAAATGCAATCATTCAAATGATGCATCCGTCGACCACCTATATGACTTCCCGTTAGTGATCCATAGTAACCATGAGCCTATCTTATACCATTACTGAGACCGACAGCGATTTCAATCGAAAATCGCAATTTTTATCACCCACAGTGTATTTATCGCCCTCACTGACGCAGTTCCCCTTGGAATTTTGTAACGTCGAGAGCGCTGTAGAAACAAGGATCATGTCCCTACCAGACGGCGGAAAGAGTTTAATGATATGTGCATTCGTTTCGATACAATACCAGAGTATGTTATGGTATAAAAAATATCGCGCTCTGCATGCATATAGCATGCTGACGCGCGATAAAAACGACTGCATCAGGTAAGGAAAAGCTCTCCGAGAGACGCAAACACTGCTATAGTAAGGCGGAGCCAAAAAAATTTCTCCCCGCCGCAGACCCCCTTCCCGGGGGCGCAGGACGGACAAAATTTAATCAGCTGGAGATGGTCACTACTTTTACCTACAAACCCTGTTTGGTGAGGATCGATGCACGCAATTTCGAGTTATCATGGTAACAGACCCACAAACACACACGTAAACACGCCGCCCGCCCGTTGCAAACACACAGACAGAACCGGTAACGATACACTGCGCCGCTAAGCTTAGCGCGCAGTGTAATTAAGTCTGTCGGCTGAGAATGTGTATAAAAAGTGACCCGGAGCCCATCAGAGATGGATCTCACGGTACAGTTCGCACGTGTCCACAGCGGTGTCAATGCTTTCTTCATATTAAAGTTACAGCGCGTGGCGACCTCAGATTTATTCGATCGCGCCGGCAGGTCCAGACGCGTTCGCATATATAGTATGGCGTTTGCATGGCAAGCCGACAGCAACCACACTGGCTGGCCTGCTATCACGTACGATGAGAGACCTCGACTGACTCCCGTGCATTAATATACGTAGTCACGCGACGTTGCCGTACGCCATCGGACGTGCTCAGTTTCCTATAAAGACGCCCGAAAATTTATGCTTCATGAAATATGAATATTTTATTACCAGCGCCAAGATGGTTATTCGAGTACCAAAAATATATAATTCTGAAATTACAGTCAACAAGATCTGCGGCGGATATGGCCGCCACGATATAGATGCATACGGGCGTCGCAGACAGAGGGGCGATATGATGTGTGTATGACAAATGCATATATTTTGTAACGTGATGGCCACTTTGATGGCTGTTTGTGTATAATAACATTTCTAACTAATATGGGGCATCGCGTTGCTGTTTATGAGACATCTGAGCTTCTTTTGTATATGTTTACTCCTATTGTTCATCTGTTGCGGTTCATTTTATGCACAGAGCTCGTTGCCAATGTTTCTATGACGCTATAGATTATCTGTGACTTCATCACGCTAAGAAGAAAACCGGCAGGACCCGTGTCAGCAAGGATGATCACGAGAGGACCGTATTAGATATCAGACGCGCTCTTAGTTGATTTCACGTGGCCTGACCTGCTTCAGTTCAGGCGACTGAGTCAGCGACCTGGGCCTGCCAAGTCCTATACGCCGACTTGGACACTAATCTGAGATGGAAACGACTGCTGGGTTAAGGAGGCTGCAGTACGTGATGACAGGAGGACCGCGGTGCGGTGCTTCGACTGAGCAGAACGTGCTTCCACAAGCGAAACACTTCGCACGAACTGATAACTCACTTCTGCCTCTGCATGCACGACCGAGGAAAGATAGTGAGATCGGAACCAGTCTGGCCAGACACGATAACTAGTCGAGCATGTCTTGTCATGAGTAACCGTCGTAGGCTGCGCTCAGCCTGTAGTGCGTGGAGCCAATGTAAGTAAGTAAGTAGCCTTTATTAGTCACCAATGACAATCGCACTAGTGTTACTAATGTACTGAATGTAGTCGGTTTATAAGCCAATCCTTCACGCTTCAAACAGTAGGCCCGATGCGTTTCCTCAAAGGCGGCTAAACCTAGCTCCCATCTGTCCTCTGTCTTATCCGTTTTTTTGCTTTTGAATATATTTGTGTTTTTGCTAGGGTCACCTTGTTGTGTTCGATTATTTTGTGCTTTTACCATGTTTTCACCGCGCGACGCTATGCTGTCGCCTGCCGTCCGTCCGTCCGTCTGTCTGTCCATCTGACACGTTTGTGTATTGGCAGATCGGCTGAAGATCGTCAAACTTCTTTATCGGCCCGACAGTCCCATCACTTTAGTTCTTTGACCCCGAACGCCCGTACCCAATTCAAAATTTGCGATTTTCGACTGAAATCGCCATTTATCTTTGAAACGATGCGAGATAGGGCCATTGTTGCTATGGAACGTTAATAGGATATGAAGTCATATATAGCTGGCGGATCGATCTGTGTCGGTTCCGATGACCTTGAATGACCTTGAGAGGTGGAACGCGAGAGGTCAAGCGGATCTCCTTAATAACGGTCGTAGCGCTCGTACTTTTAACCTAGAACGACCAAATTCGGCAGGATAACACGTGGGAAGCAGCGTTTTTCTAGGGGGTCAGCCACGCCCCCGTCACAAGGGGGCAGGGTTCCAGCACTGCCCAGATTTTAGAGTTCCTTTCCATTAATGCGTACACCCTTTATCGCCGAACTACCAAATTTGACGTGGTCACACGTGGGGGCGTGTATCTTGAGGTCAGCCACGCCTTCCCATCCCAAGAGAGCGGAGTTTCAGGGCTCCGCAATTGTGGGGGGTTCACCTGTATTTATGCCCACACCCTTTAACGCAGAACGACCAAATTCGGCATGGTAACACATATGGGAAGGGGCGTGTTTTAGGTCAGCCACGCCATTGCATTTGCATAAATGCGTCGCTGTGTTTCTTGCTTGTTATTTTGTCAAAACCAGTGGAAGTGACTGAAAGATTCGTGTCCGAAATGACCCATGATGTGTTGATATGGCGGCTAAACCCTACTCACTTCACGATGTTTAGCAGTTAATTGACGGACACATTCACCGTTGATCAATATATGAGTCACTGCGGTTTGCCCTGCAGCGACTTGTAGTCCGGCAGCTCATCGTTCTCAGGCATACATCGTACGTGGACCGTGACCGCCTGCCGACTGTAAATATTAATAATATATATTAATGCAGACACACAATGGGCCCGGTACGTTGTAGTTGTGCGCAGGACTTGGTCGTTTTGAACACATCAGAGTCATTCACGCAGGAGCGTCGTCACCAGAGCGTGGCCGCGCGTGGTGGTGACTGGGCCTGTATTGTGACTCATCAAGCCGAGCCGGTCTGAGAACTAACCGTGTAAAAAACGATCATGGCGCGGTTGGTTCCGTGTCTTGTTACTGTCGGCAATAATTGCAAGAGACATGTTTGCCCGTGCAGAATCGAGTGTATTGCGCCAAGTCCCGCTCTGTGTATATATACACCGTTGGCTGAAGTGGATAAACTTGTTTAAGAGTAAGAGCGACAGTAGCCGCTGTACTGACCGCCTCTCGTGTTGGATCGACAAACATAGAGAGTTGTCTAACAGCGGCGTCGTTGGCTCGACAAGTGCCCCACGGCGCCTCAGATTCAGCTCTGATGCTGACATTGTGCGCCTTACAAATGCTCGTATTATTATTATTATTATTATTGTCCATATCACTAGTGGCTCACCTGCTCCAGGGTTCTAACGTCGGGGGCGGGGGGGGCAGAGCAGACCAACAAAACTGACTACTAGAAGGAAGCACTCGGACAGCGCAAACTCCGTCAAAGCGGCTGATTCCTTGACAAAAATTCCGTTAAAAATTCCCCCATCAGGATCGCGATCCTGATTAACAATAAAATAATTTGTCACTAGTAAGACATCCTATATACCGCTCCAACAAAATTTCATAAAAATTCCGTTGACAGCTTTTCGAGTTATCAGCAAAATTCGTATTTAATACAGTATCCGGCACTGGTAGAATTTTCTTTAAAAATTCCTTGATCCGCATCTTGATTCAGATCACCACCAAAATCTAATCACGTACATCAAACCTGTCCAAAAATTTATTTTCATTAAAATTCGTCGACAACAGTTGCTGCATCATTCTGCCGACACACGGACCCTCAAAGGAATCAGCAAAACCTCCTTGGCAGAGAGAAAATTAAACCTAAAAAGCTCAGTAAATACGATAAAAGTTTCAAATCGACTTCAGTCAATTTTGCATCAAGTCCATTCGTAAATTGTCTTGGAAATTTCCACCAGTTTCGTGCGTGTTCATAATGTGCCGAAACGTTGAAGCGTATAACCCGTGAGTAAAAAACAGGACACTTGATCTTTGGCCATAACTTCGGCAAATATTGACCGATTATCAAAACTCTTTCACCGTCGGACTCAGCAGTGATTGCGTAACGAATTGATTATTAAAGATCCCTTAAATATGTCGCTATACTACCTTGTAAAACTTTAGTGTTCAAAAATTGATCGAATTAGCACGTTTTAACACCAAGTTGCAGACTGTCTGTCATGAGCTAATAAACAGGATTATTGCTATCTTCAGACATCTGAAGTTATTTGGTTATATACGCTGCGATATATCATGTTATCATTCTTGATAGCTTCTGCTGGTCATTTATCTTTTCCGCAAGCCGTGTCTACCTGACACTCTGTGCATCGTCCGCTGTTCAAGTCCGAAAGTGTAGTACAGTAAGACAACCATATGAACTTCCAGATTTCTGGCCATTGAACAGTCCTGACCTCAATACAGTCGATTACAAAATCTGGAGCAACGACTCTACCAGAAAGAAGCGCAGGATTTGAATGATTTGAGGAGTTCGACTGATGTGTAAGTTGGAGTGGAACAGAGCGTTATTATGCCTCCGCCCCTAGGCAGGGGCATTAAGCAATGATGCTGTCTGACGCATGTCTGTCTGTCTGTCTGTCTGACGTTTGTCTGTCGCGTACATCGGGCCTAAGTCAAGAACAGAGAGGCCTAGGAAGACCAAAATTGGCACAGAGGTAGCCCACATCACACATGACTCGGACACCACTTTCAAGGTCAAAAGGTCAAAGGTCAAGGTCACAGGGGCGGGGGCATATTGTGGCTACCTCCCGCCTACAGCTTGTTGACGATGGCATTGACCAGTGGTACAGTCGTCTCCATGCCTGCATTCGAGCCACAGGAGGACATTTTGAATATCCACCGTGAAATATATTAGCTAAAACATTATTAACTGTAAGAAACGAAGTTAAAATTTATAGTTAGACAAGGCATTTGTTTCGGATTTTGGTTGTTTCCTGGCAATTACTTTTCACAAGGTAATGTAGCGACGCACTTGAGGTTTGGTGAGATCTTTAATGATTATTTCATTACGCGTTTACTACTGAGTCCCTAGGTTAAAGAATTTTTTGAAAATAGGTGAACATTTGGCAAAGTTATGGGCAAGAGTAGGGTGTCCTGTTTTTTGACTCACGGGGTAGATTGACTGTTATAACAAGCTGTGCGGGAGGCCGCCACAATATGCCCCGCCCCCTGCAAGCTGACCTTTGACCTTTTGACCTTGAAAGTGATGTCCGAGGCACATGTGACGTGGGCTACCTCTGTGCCAATTTTAGTCTTCCTAGGCCTCTCTGTCTTGACTTATAATAAGGCACGATGTACGCGACAGACAGACAGACGTCAGACGCGCATCATTTTATAATGCCTCCGCCCTATGGGGGCGGGGCATAATAAATTGTTACAGTGTAAGTAGAAATTTAATGCAGAGTTTCACATTTTGTTTGTATAAATGCTATTTATATGGAACGGTGTCCCCATTTCCTCCATTGTGCCAGCCCCCTATGGCACTGGGCCCGACAGTTCGATCGTCATCACGTACAGCCATACCTTGAGCAGTTACCCTTGGACTGAAGTACCACTACTTGAGTAAGTAAGTAAGTACATCGGCGATAAAATTATGACGCGATGAACGCACTCTGCGTGTTCATCGGTTATCGCTTTAGTTTCCTTTCGTTGATTTTGATTTTCATTCGGTGCATAGCCGTGCTTAAGGATCAGATTAAACAATCTGGTAAGATGCACAACCACTGAAGGGTGGACATTAACAAAATGTTCTGCAGTAAGCGAATCAATGCCAGGAGCTTTACCACACTTCAAACAAGTAGAAATAACACTATCAGCCATTTCAGCATCAAATATATAGTCCGTACGCAGTATAAGGCGTAAAAAAAAATATTGTTGTTTCCGGAAACATGGACAAAAAAAATAGGGTCGGTAGGTCGGTTTTTTTTTTTTTT
>Ga0049107_10000842_pt1 | contig 10201 bp, 4 predicted proteins | sample WorMetilPIANOSA1_FD_61187 | JGI IMG/M metagenome (GOLD analysis project Ga0049107, IMG submission 61187) | Marine gutless worms symbiont microbial communities from Max Planck institute for Marine Microbiology, Germany - Olavius ilvae PIANOSA.1 | ecosystem: Host-associated > Annelida > Digestive... | reverse complement strand
ATTCTAGTTTTTGACCCCCGGCGCCGATACCCAATTCCAAGGGAAACCCCTTCAATGGGGGCGAAAAATACAAGGGGATGGGAAACTTTTGCGATTTTCGACTGAAATCGCCATCTATCTCGGAAACGGTACGAGATAGGCCCATGGTTGTTATGGAATGTTAATAGGAAGTCATATGCGCTGTATCGAATATTGACATTTTCAATGACCTTAACGAACCCCTTCAAGGTCACGGCCTTTTTGAAGTCGAATATATCAAAAACGGCACTTAGGGACAAAGTTACTATAGAACATTGATAGGAAACCAAATCCAGTGTATCGAATGGTACCACTTTCAATGACTTTGAATGACCCCTGACCGTGATTTCAAGGTCGCGATATTTTCCGACATTGAATGACTCAGAAACGACAAGAGAACGTCAATAGGAAGTCATATGCGCTCTATCGAACGGTGACATTTTCAATGACCTCCACGGACCCCTAACCCGGTTTTCAAGGTCACTGCATTTTTAAGTCGAATATTACAAAAATAGTGCGTCTTAGGGACAAAGTTACTATAAAAACACTAATAGGAAATTATAACCAGTCTATCGAATGGTACCACTTTCAATTACCTTGATTGCCTCTTTACTGGGATTTCAAGGTCGCGATGTTTTTGACATTGAATATCTCAGAAACGAAATAAGATAGAGCCATAGTTACTACAGAACATCAATAGGAAGTCATAAGATCTCTATCGAATGGTGACATTTTCAATGACCTTCGCGGACCATTAACCCGGTTTTTCAGTGTTACAGCATTTTTTGAGTCGAATATCTCAAAAACGGTGCGTCTTACGTACAAAGTTGCCATAGGACACTAACAGGAAACCATACCTAACATATGGAATGGTACCATGTTTGTTACCTTGACTGACCTCTAAACGCGTCACATGGTTTGTCTGCGATAGCTGAGTTTCTTATATGAACGGCGGAAAAACTGGTTTAAATGATTGTTTCCTCACGATATAATAACAACGTCTTTGTATTACTATAACCGTAGTCGCGGACGAAAGTTCCTATTATCAAGTAGCTATCGGACTTTGGAAGTATGACTAGTTTAAGATTCACATTGCAGAATTTACAATGCCTAACACCTACATCCTCAATTTTTCACGAACATTTTTGGGACTACAAAGGAGTGAGTGAATTGTCACTGAGATGAATGAGTTCGATGACTGCATGCGTCGCAGAAAAAAAATGCCAACAAGCAACAGAAGAGTGAACATGAAAACTCACAGAAATGACTGCACTAAAACACTAAAAATACGCTAAGTAGCCTGCATATAAAGATAAATTTAATAAAATGTCTTCGTACAACGAATTTCGTCTCTTCCAGTGTACAAGTTTCGTTGTAATCAGAGTTCTATTAGGCTCTCATCTGGGCAAGCTGTATATATGAGATGCCTTTAGTGGACTGTATCATTCTGTATGGGAGGTAGTAAAACTAAAAAGTGGAGGGTGGGTTGTTCCGTAGAGCCCTTCATTAGCACTGGTCTCTATGGGTATAATACATAGATCATGTCAGGAGCAGAAAAACCTAATCTTATACAGGTAACTAAAAAGGCTGAGAAGTGACTGTAGTAGCGTAGAAGCATTAGTAGGAATCTTTGTCGACCGTATACGACGCAGCGCACCTGCCGGTGTCCGGTGCCGCGCGGCGACCGTCTCATCTGTGACGTCACTGCTGCTGATGCTGCTTCTAGTGCAATTGTGTCTAGCGCCGAGCCAGCGCCTGCCGATACACGTCAGATGCAGCGTTTCACCGGAGCTATGGCAGCGCAGAATGGAGCTGTTCTCATCAACACGTTCCACCGACGAGTCCTTGGACGCCAGTCGAATGTCCGCACAGCCAACGGCTGAGCATATGATCAAACAAAACGGCACAGTTTCAAGTCACCTGACTATATCGCGCAGTCCTCCGAGGCTAATTAATTACTTATAGAATCATAATGTTCTCACATCCGACATCGACTAGCAAGCTTAACTGAATCAAACGTTCGGTTGCCTAACTGATAACAGAAGATTACAGAAATCGGAGAGAAAGCAAAAGGATGAATAAAAACAGTGCAGAAACCACATGGCGCTGAATGACGCTTATTAGTCGTTGAAATAAATTTCCTGCTGTTTTTGTTGCTGTCAACTTATACTAACCAAAGCAAAGCTCGTGTTTCCTATGCTAACATTATGCATTGCAGTTGGATGAATGTATCGTTTGTGATTAAACTAAGAATGCCGTTATCAAACCGTGAAACCCGACGAGATGCTTGACAGCGGCCGTAGCGGAGCTGTGAGGACGCGTGAAAAACACGACGATGTAGTTACTGTGAGACGTGTAGACAAGACGCGAGCGACGGTGTCGACTGTGCGCTGCACACAGCGACAGCGGAATCCTCGGTCCTGACATCACCGCCGCCGCCGCTGAAGGCGAGCTGTGACGATGTCGTCCCGTCGTCAACCTCGTCATCGAGTTGCCGAACTCAGTGAACGTCAGCCACATGCCACATCGACGAAATTCTTCAGCGAACACGTCGTTGAAAGTAGGCGAATGACCACCGTCGACAAAGCTGCATTGCAATGCGGTGACATCATCACTAGCGCTCACAATGGCCGATTCAACGGACTATATCCAGCTTAAGACTTTGACTTCAGTTTAATCAACTTATCCGACTGGCGACCAGATATCAGGCGTCATAACTGGAAATCCTGTATTGATTCACTGAACAAGCAGTTACCGCGTATTGTATGATAGCAATAGCTATGTTCCCTTTGAACATATAGTCTAATAGAATCTTATTAGGAGAGAGCTGAGAGAGACGAGACATTCTAATGTATGCCAATCTCGTTGATAAATTTGAACTTTTAATAGTTAAAGCGTTGTGGTCGAATTAATGTTTTACTATTCACTGTATATTTTTCAGAGAGCTAATGATTGTTCAGATTCAGAGAACACACAGATGCAGACCGGCGGAGCGTGACAACAATGCGTTGACCGGGTTGAGTTCGTACAACGAGTGGACTGCATGTGCGTGACCATCTGGAACCAGTAGACGCCGCCGCCGCCGCCGCCGCCTGCCGCGATGAGTCGTCATCGAACAACGCAGCGTACACGACTGGACGCGCTTCATCCAGACGAATGCGAGTCGCGTCCCGATGACGTCGATGACGTGTGCAGATTGCCACCTCCACTACTGAACCACGCACACCGCTGACCAGCATGCAGCAGCGGTTAATGTGGTCACTTGGAGGAAAATATCGTCAGGCTTAGTACATCATCATCATCTTTATTTGCCTTCACATTATGATACACTATTAAATGAAAAACTTGTACGCAATTTCCCACTCTACGCTAAACCAATGAATTCGTTTGAAGTTCGTATTACGTAGGTAAAAATGTAGGCTACACTGTGAACCAGAAAAACTGGACCAAAATCTTTGTTCGTGATATTGCAGCGATTTTAACAGAAAATCTGCGGCGGAATGTCCGCTCCGATACATGGCCATCCCTGTAGATGAACATCGTGTCGTTAAGTCCTGAGTGTTGCAATTACCACGAGCCTTTACATGCATTGGAAAAACCAAGGATGGATTTTTGCTCTTCATTTGCATTGGGTCTCGCAGTCACACTGTTAAAGCCCATTGTCAGCTGTACAGATTTGCTGCAGTTTTTTTTCAGTATAGCCTAATAACGCGAAAATTCAGTGGATCCATGTGACCTTGCGTTGGGAATTTTAATAGGTACGTACCGATTGGTTAATGATATACGTGCCCGCAGAGGTAATGCCTACGTCCGTATTTGGATGCCTTCGCAAGCTTTTATAGATGAAACCGATACTAACTCGGAACTGCAGTGTTACACGGCAGAGCTCCAGGACAGAGCTCCACTTCAGGAACAGAGTGCAATCATTGGTTGGATCGCGAGTCCAGCTACAAGAGACTGTTTCAGCTGGCACTGGATCTTGTGGCATCTCGTCTCCTGCCTCTCAAGCCTATGTTGAACGATTATTCTCGCTGTGTGGTGATAGACAGCAAGAAAATGGAACAGAACTAGGGTGTCCGGGTATTTCTGAAACTCTACAGTCACATTCTGCATTGAACTCAATGTACTTGAACTGAAGTGTAACCTGTTTTTTGGTATTGTAGAAGAACAGTGGAAGATGCGTTGCAGAGACTGCGTTATTTTTTGCTTTTACTGATTTACTTAGTCATACCACATTAACATATACATGTCAAAACTAAAACGAAAATCCCGCCAAAACTGTAACGAAAACGAAAATAGAACCAAAACTAAAGCGACAACGAAAACGAAAATGTTAGCGTAAAACTAAAACTAAACTTATACTGAAACTAAAAAAACACTGGTATATACATATCCTAGCGCCGACATACCTCTCTGAGGACTGTCGGCTTGTATCGGACTATACATTCAGCCAAGGTGGACACTTACTTGGCAGCGCGATTCGGCTCGGAGATCGCAGTTTCACTGTTGTCGGTCCACGGCTTTGTAACAGTTTATCACAGCGACTTTACGCTGTTCAGACAGAACGGAACTCGCTTGTTTAGCGTTCCTGAATTGGTGATTACAGTGATAGTGCGCTGCGTACAAACTTTCTTCCTTCCTTCCTTACTTACTTACTTTTACCATATGCCGCATGGCAGACGCATTGTTGGCAACCGGAGTGGCGGCAAACTGTACCTGGCACACAGCGGAAAGAGACGTCGAGGTATGACGTGAGATCGTTGGGACAAGGTTGAAGGACAGCACGCAAGGAGGACACGTCGAGACTGCAGTATCTGTGTCCGCTGCACCTCGCGTCCAGTAACTCAGTGACGTCAGCAGAGCAGCCAAGCGACCCGTAATCCATCGTTGTACATCGACCGAGCCTGGCGCGGCCGTAGCTAGCAGACGTCACTAGGACCACCTCCGACGCAGAACAGTTGGCAATGAACGTCTCAAACTGGCAATATTCAACACCGCCTATACACAGGTCACCCGAGGCATGACTATGACAATTTAATCGAATATTTACAGTGCGGCGCAGTGTATTGTAGTCGGTCCTGTCTGGGTTTGTGACAGCGGGCGGGCGGTGTCCGCACCTTACTACAGCCAGCGCGCGAGCAGTGTTTGCGTCTCTCTGAGCGTTTTTTTCATTTGTAGTCTGCATTAGGCTATGGTAACTATTTCTAGCATACAGCGAAGAATCTTACAGTAACTGTAACCTGGAGAACGATCGGTCTAAGTGCGACAGCAGCCAGTGGCGTGCTGGGTACGGTGCGCCCTGAGGGGTACTACGCCTATTAGCGCTCCCTCACTTCGGTCAACAGTGATTCGACATTTCCGCGTTTCACGGAAGTTGAAAAGTACTAGAAGCTGTCGATTCGGTCATCCACAATGAATTGATGATTAGCTGAAAGCTTATGGAATCATCGATGATTTGAGCTCGATAAAATACTTCCTGTGTGACCGACACCAGTGTACACGAATCGGACAATATTGCTGTGTACGGTATTTATTAAGACTGTTATGCCCCCGTCCCCTAAACAGGGGCATTAAGCGTTGATGCTATCTGACGTCTGTCTGTCTGTCTGACGTCTGTCGCGTACATCGGGCCTAAGTCGAGAACAAGGAGGCCTAGGACGACTAAAATTGGCACAAAGGTAGCCCACGTCACACGTGACTCAGTCACCACTTTCAAGGTCAGGTCAAAGGTCAAGGTCACAAGGGCGGGGGCATATTGTGGCGGCCTCCCGCCTACAGCTTGTTACTGTCGTCATACAAGGCAGTGTTATTGGCCACTTCACCCCCTTGCAATTCAATTTTCTGGAAACATCCCCGTCGGCTCGAGGCGCCCCTGTGGCCTGGCGCCCTCGGGAACTGCCTCTCGTCGCCTCATAGTAGTTACTCTACTGATAGCACCATACAAATGCTTAGGTCTACTTTTTGTACTTAACTATGCCCGACAACAGATGAGATAATGCACTTGTCACTATCTTTGAGCAAGCTAACTCCAAAAACTGTGGACGGGTTTAGATGAAACTATCAATAAGCTATGAGCCTGGACATATCAGTTACTACATGTAGATCTTGAGAAACATCACGCACGGCGGAGTCCAACACGGAGGTATTTTGGACCCCAGTGTGTCTGCTTTTGACTAGAGTGACTTTGAATTATTACGGCAACCAAATTCAGCACATTGACTCATTTCTGTTCTCTGAGGGGAAGATTTGTGCAGGATCGACCGTCCGACGCCGCACTCGGGATCATGGTGTTCAGGGTTGCTTTGTCGCCAACCGCCATGCGCTCTACCATCCGTTCGTCCACTTTGTGTATAACAACTAAACATTGTGGTTAATACAGTACAACAGCGGTCAAGCAGACAACGCGCAAGAGAATAGTTGATTTATAAGCGCAGTATAAGTTTGCGTTCCGAGCTGAAATCTAGTTCGTTCACTGTAAGAACCGGCAAGACTCGGTAGCTACCTGTGTTGTTCATCAGTGCCAGGAAACTGACGACTGTCAGCAGCTGTAGCGTGGACGTCGTCACACTGGTGCGGTGTGGTCGAACGTTGAAAGTCACTGCGTTCATCTCCATCACCCTCAGTCGATGTGAACAGTGTCTAAATCAGACGTCATGCTGTCCTGTGTTCAACAGTGGCCGGCAATACACGTGATGGTCGCTGTGTTGTACGTGGTGCCTCACATACTTGCGAAACGTTTAACACTGCCAGTCCACTGACAACGCTGCACGGCTGCAGTTGCGACGTAATGCGCAACGCTCTGGCCCGCGCTGCCATTGTGCCACGATTGGAAATCAGCTAGGTTGCCACCAGTACTTCTTAAACAAATTTAAGCCTCTGCGGGAGCTAGTGTGCTTGACTGCCATGCATCATTGGGCAGAACAATGTTTTGAGACGACTTCTTAAAACTGATTAGGCTAAATTTATTGTTTTTGATTTACGACCTTTTAGGAGACGATCTTCTACAGCTTAAGCTATGTACAGACATCAATACATCACTGGCTATATAGGACAGGGTTATAGGGCTGAAAAACCTACTTTTCATTATTAAGGTTTTTTTAAGATTTAAAGGTTTATATAGTTTTACAAAGTTACACATAATTCGAATGGTCCGTCATAGCAGGACTGGTCTATGTAAACTAAAGCAGAGAACGGAATACAAGGCACAGCGTCTGTTTCTTAAGGTAGCAAACTGAAATAGCTCGCAGAATATAGAGGAAATGGTGAATAAATGCACTTACCAATATAAAAAAAGCCTAAAACCTAAATGCACTTTTAAAGTTTCAGATTTTAAAAACGAAAGCTAGATTTGAGACCTGGACATAAAGCGATCAAAACAGCAAACGCATACGCTCAGCAGTCAAGAGATTTCGCTGCAACCTGTACCGGTAGGCGCGTTCATATCTGGTTGGCATGCCAACACTACGCGACAACTTGATGCCAATATTTGCCACTGCTCGCCAAGCACCATGCGCTATTTCCAACCAGGGATGGGGTCCTCGGAGACACTACTTGAACTCGAGGGCAAATTTTAACGGCCTTGGCCTCGACTCACCCGCCCTTTGCGCCAGTGTAGACAATTTTTATCACGGTGCTTGTCACATAATGCCTTTAATTTTATTTTTTGTTCGAATTTACTTGTTGAAAAAAATCACCGTCACGGACGATTTAAAATTTGCAAAATCTTGATACGAGATATTGCTAATGGTTCCATGGGATGTTAAACAGGTATGTCCAGCTTAATTGCCGCACTCGAGATCTTCAAAGGTCGGAAGGAATTTTGGGGATGGAAGTCCTCAGCGGGGCCCAGGGGCAGAGCGCTTGGTGCTCCCGAAAACACAGATCTGGAGTTTCAATGTTATAACGCCACTTTTGTGCATATGTCTTGATTATATATGTTCACGGTGGGCCAATTTCTCCAAACGTAGATGACGAGGGGAGCCGCAATCATGCGGTCCATGGGCCGTACGTTGTGCACCCCTTGTCGTAACCTTATTCATGTCAGACGAGCATGAAGGCGAATCGCAGGTGCCTTTGCTCTGCCTATCTTTGGCGTTGGCGGCGTAGCATAGTGGGTAGAACGATGGTCTCGGTCGGCGAACTTTCCCTACCCTGTGCCATACTGCTAGCTGGATGGGTGACCACTTTGTGGTTAAGCCGTCCGCTATCGGTCAGCCAACATGGCCGACTCAGCCATCGATCCATGTAATTAGGTAGGCCTACATGGATTATGGGGTGAAGGCCTAGCGTGGCTGGCTGGGGCGTAGTACGTCTGGCTGCATAACTGCGGGTCCAAAGTCCGTTGCGTGGGCAATGGGCGCCGCTAGCTTGCGCCGCAGTACTATAGCCAATGCCAGTCAGCTGCCACTTCCAAGGTTGTAAAGCGCTACAGCGCACCGGTAAGCGGCGCTATATCAAGTACCATGCCTTTGCCTTTGTTGAAAGCCCCTGGCTTTGGCCTCGATAGTGCTGTCATGAACACGATACTGATTCCAATTTCAAAAGACTTTCTACTATAGGCTAGTTATTACCGCAACAATACTTGACAAATCACAAATCAGCTAATGTCTACTTCATACACACTATAAGATACGCAAACACTGCAGGATACCGCCGGTTTTGTTGGAGCAGAAAAACCGCCTGACAATCTCAAATACGCTAATCGTGTTTCGCTGTCGCCGAGAAGTCGAATTAGCTGCTTGCGGGGTGCAATAAATCCAGGAAGTAAGCGTTGTCGCGCGTGACGGCACGGCTAACTGGCAGTGCACGGTGCGTTAATCAATGACGTCACCGAGTGACAAGTGCGCCGACCGACCTCGCCAGCACTCGCTGTGATCAGTCACCGCCCGAGCAGTGCTGCCGGTCCGCTAGCAGCATTTAGTTCAGTTGTAACTCGCTCGCCTCGCTTACAGCATGACCTGCATCCATGCATCTTTATCGCGCGTCAGCATGCGCTAGCATGCACAGCGCCATACAGTTTTAACATTTCTGTGTATCCGTCTGTCCGTCATGTTCTGGTATATCTAAACTAACGCATATATCATCAAACTTTTCCACCATCTGGTAGGGACATCATTGTAGTTTTTCCCAGCTTTACCGCCGTTGCAAAATTCCACGTGGAACGTTAAATACACAGGGTCATGGAAAACATTTGAGATTTTCTTTACAGAATTTTCAGTTTATCTCGGAAAGAGCACATTTGCAAGATAGGCCCGTGATGCTGTACCTCGAAGGAGCCTGAAAGGTGGGACGCGATGAGACCATTTTCCAGCGTATCTCCGTACGTACGCTCCTATCATTTGACCCAGAACGACCAAATTTGGCAAAGTAACACGTGGGAGGGGGTTTTTCAGGGGTCATCCACGCCCCGGCCCTATCCCAAGAGGCGGGGCCCCTGCGTCCCGAAAAATTTTTGAGACTCCTACCTACACCCGTATGGTTTAACCTAGAGTGACCAATTCGGCCCAATTAGCACGTTTGGGCCTTTTAAAGAGATTCATACGCACTGAAAACTGCTGCAGTTTTTTGGTCCACAATTTTTGTGGACTGAATTTTGTCTCTACATCGGTCCCGAGTTTCTGTTTGCAATAATACCAGATTACTTTAGGATCAGGGCTTTTACTGCTACGTTTTTACTTCATAACAAAGTGATTACTTTTTGGTACCCGGCCCTCCCCTCTTTACATATGTCCACACGGCATGACACAAATCAACCAAATTTCGCATGGTGATCAGATGAGATGGAAATTTTTATAGGGGTGACCCTGCCCCTCGCCCTGGCAAAGCTTTTTTTGTGACATGAATGTCGATGCGTGATTTGTTTGCCATAGCTATAACCTTCTTGTCATTCTAATTCTACAGTTACCAGAATGTTCAAAGCATTTTACAACATGAATACACCACGATATTAATAAAACATTGCATGTGATGTGACAAGATCAGTGACTGTAAGGAATTTAACTGAAAAATTAAATTACCACACAAACATCACCAACATCTCACACAATATTTTACCAGAGGTAGGTTTTACAGCGACTGTGACAATTTCAAATCCAAACTTTCCTTTTCAGTCAGGATTTTAATGAACACTGACTCGACCTGTCGGAAATTACGATCATACGGAGCTGTAGCAATTATTCGACTA
>Ga0049107_10000841_pt1 | contig 10208 bp, 5 predicted proteins | sample WorMetilPIANOSA1_FD_61187 | JGI IMG/M metagenome (GOLD analysis project Ga0049107, IMG submission 61187) | Marine gutless worms symbiont microbial communities from Max Planck institute for Marine Microbiology, Germany - Olavius ilvae PIANOSA.1 | ecosystem: Host-associated > Annelida > Digestive... | reverse complement strand
TTTTGTGTATTTAGCCTAGGTTTGTATTTTGTGTATTCATTTGTGTTTCTTTGATTTGTTTGTGTGTCCCCATCCTTTTATGTTTCCCTGGGCAGTTGAGTCATCTCCCTTACAGTTTTTTTGCGTTAGCATAACTAATTTAAATGAACCTCATAGAGCTTTAGCTGCCTCCACTATAGCGTGGGTTAGGAGCTAGTTCCATCCCTTTTGGGCCGTTGAGAACAAAAGCAATGCGGGTTAAGGGGGTTATTATGTCGCTGGCCCTCCGTTACTCAATGAGAGATACACATCACTGCTCAGAAATGACCTATACTGTGTCGTGTGGGACCTTTAACTCTACTATACCATACAGGAGCTTAGAGTTTATAGGCTCCACCGTTTTAGCCTCAGTCAGCCTCAAGGTTTGTGGCTTTTAACAAATTAGTTGTTAAACTTTCAACATTATATCTGTGACCAATGATCTGCTGTTGTATGTGAATGCAGTTGTGCAGAGTCCGCCAGGTCAGACGACTGTCGTGTACACTGATAATCCATACTACTACAACCGCCGTAACTACGATGGCACCGACGTTGCGATGGGAATGGTTGCCGGCGCTGCTCTCGGCTCAATGATGTGGGGACCTCTGCTCTGGTGGTAGACGATCCACTTCGCTGAGCATGATGAAGTCGATGATTGAGACCTTCACTGTAACAAGACAGCTGAACTTTGTGAATTGTTATCGCTGTATTGATCGATGTTGATTGTACAGATATGTAATTATTGCGCAGTCGATACCTGTCATCTGAAATGCATTCTGTAATATCTTGCTGTAGTTGCTAGCCTTTCGTGGACAAGCATACCATAGTTGATTGTCACTGTTGGACAACTATTGTGATGACAATTGATGAATGTGTACGTAAAAATATTCTTCCAGTCATGTAAAAGATTGAGTTTTAAGTAGTGCACTTTGTTATATGAAACTGCACGTCGTTGTCATATTTTTTTCCATCTGATGTGTTTTTAAAATACTTGCCACAAGAGGTGTGAGTCTTTTTTGTTGAATACATTTTATAATTAATACATTTGATATAAATTGCCAGATGAGATTCCGAATCATTTGTTCAGTCTGTGATAAAACAGAGAAAAGTGTGCATTTCTGGTTTTACTGCAGTGCTTCATGAAGACGTTTATTATAGACGTGAGTATGTATTGTTATGATTGTCATTCTGTTCATTTCATGTTGTTGTATTATCCAAGAGTATCATGCAATGCAATTTGTTGAAGTCCAGTAATGTTGTATGCAACCCTCCCCCCAAGGTGGATCCAGGAGCCTTCAGTGGTCAGAGACAGGGATGGAAGACCCCAAGAGGACCTCTGGCAGTGCACTGCTTCTGTGTGTATAGCGGGAGTGCACTGCTGGGAGATCTCCTTGGGGTAAGCATATCCAGGGAACTTGACCTTCCGTCTGTCCTGTCGATTTATCCTAGGATTTTCTTGTGCGTATTCATTGTGTATCATTGCATAGTAAGGATTCTTTGTCTGTTGTATTCTGCTATATGCTGATGTGTGTTGGTTGCTTTGGTTTAGTTGTCAGTACTTACCAAATGATTGGCTGGAAAGACCCCTCTGATGACACCTTTACATGGTGAGGAGATTACCTCCACAAAGCCCAGGTGGAAGAGATTGTTTTTGTGTTTTTAATTTTCATTGGGTTTGCTTATGTTGTCATGTGTTTTCCTCGGCCCTACACAATATATATTTCATACATCTATGGCACGATATAGCCTATTTGTGCTGAAAGTGCTGTTAAACACCAAATAAACAGTAATGTTGTATGCAGCAACACCATATGTCCTGGTGCATGTTGGATGCATTCATGCGTTTGTCACACGTGTAAGACTTTAGTACATGGGGCCAAGTGTATATCAGCTTAGAAGAGTAAGACTCTCTTTCCATGTTAACGGCTGTTTTTCCAAGTGGACCTAGGTTGGCCAGTACCAGAATGTCTCCAAGCTGGAATTTATTGGAGCTAAGGATGACTGAGGTGCTGGTGACAACTGGAGTTATAAGATGTGCAGAGCTCGAGTCAAATCATCACCACCAACAAACAAACACCAAGCCTTTTCACAGACCGGATGTCCTTCTTGTCACCTAACCAACAGTGTCGGAGCATTGAAGAGAAGAGCTAGAACAATAAGACTATGATTTGAAAAGTTCTCACTTATTATTACTGTACATTTTTACAGTGTATCAGTTGTATTTCTAAATGAGTGCTTAAATTCAATATCAATTTAAATTTGCTGTGCGTCAGTTCTACTGTTGATATATGATTATTGGCTTGTATATTTATTTCATTATATTAATTAATACAAGCGTACACACATGACAAAAAAAGAATGAAGGCTAAGCAGTACATAAACTATTCTAGCTATAAATTCACATCCTCAGTGATGCCTATAGGCTGTAATTCAGTGTGATGGTGCTTAAAGTCGCAATGTAGGTTAACACAATCAGATGATCATTGTAATGTACACATATTGAAGCCACATGTTATGATGTTTATCCATTATAGCCACGGTATGAAGAGGCGAAGGATGTTAACAAAGCCACACATTATGAGTTTGCAAAGTTGTGTATTTACGCATTTATGTTGTGTGCATGCACCAGTTGCAATCAACCTCTAACTGATCTCATCACACGTTAAACAACATTAGTGTCACAAAACTAAGTTACATGTTGGGAACATGCTTTCCAACAGATTTGTAGACACCTCTGCTCGATTCGATATGACAGTTAGGCCACTTTGGGAAAAGACTGGCTCTACAGGAGCTGAGCTCGTTGGTACATACAGAACTGGCTAAAAACAGAGGCCTTAGTGTAGCATTACTGCGTCTCTCCATAACTTGCACAGCTGCTTCAGGTGCATTACTGTCACTGTTTGCTTCTAGATCGACACACACACTTGGCTGTTGTTGAAGTCGATTCTACTGATGCTGTTCATTATCCAAACTGTGACGTTCTAAGATCTTAATACTTAACAATTTGTTGGCATACCTGTCTTTTTAAAGCCTTCACAGGTCAGTTTAACAAAGTTGACAGAATGCCTACCTGCACAATTTATCTTGTTTTAGAACTTGAGTGAGTTTTTGCAGAAAGCTATGTGAAATTACACTATTTTGTCACAGTTCTGTCTCTCGTAACATTACAAGGTAAAATCATTTGGCTAACTTTGTGGACACGGTGTAGATGTTATAGCAATTACCGCTAGCAGCTTCAACATAGCTTTTCAAAACAGCATTGTATCATAGCAGTTGTGAAGCACCTGATAGAATGTGAGGTCACACAGAATACGACGATACTCCAAGGCTTGAAGTGTTGAAAGTTAAAGTCATGGAACAGTCCATAAATCACGAAGTCTTTTTAGTAAAGAACTTGTGGACACATTCCACTTTATGTATCAAGAATTACGGTGACACACAAACTAGAATGGACTATTCAAGAATGGGATATACGTAAGTAGTAAATGCCTTTTGTAATAAATGCTATTGCCAAAACATTGTAAACTGAATTTTGCGTTATGCATTGCTTTAGGATGTCTTTGAAACGCAGAAAAATTCATGTAGGTTCTGCCGAGATTTGAACTCGGATTACTGGATTCAGAGTCCAGAGTGCTAACCGTTACACCACAGAACCTCCTGGTACGTTGAACACTTTACTTGAAAGAGATTCCTTGCATTGAATTTTCAAAACATGTTATTCTGTTTAATAAAATTGAAAACTTAGCTATTGTAATTATAAATATCTGCATCTACTATACTTAAGAATGATATACAAGTGTTACACATTCGTTTAATGATCGCGATATCTACGCAACCAGGTAGCTGACATTGTGTAAAATTATTCACCAGATGGCAGCAGCATCAGCATATCAAGGGGTAAGGTATTAATGCAATATAACAAAAAAAAACTTTGGAACGTAACTTCATTTTTTGAGTCAACGGTCAGTACTTACAGTGAGGGATGGTCGAGTAGCTCAGCTCCTCTTATAGGCTCAGTCAATACCTACCATGCCCAGTTAGTATACTTGGACGGGATTCCCACGGGAACCCTGCCGGGCAGCTCAAGACGCTCATCGATTGCCCATGTAGTCGGTTAGGATAATCTCATCTGTCTGAGCCCTACTCCGCAATGTCATTTTAACCGTTGGGCCTGTCTCTGGTGCTATAGTCTGACAGCAGTTGCTCGAGCCTCGATGCTTGGACTTCACATGTCCAGACACACGCCGCAAATCACCTATTTCGAGCGGCACTTGACGGGTACACGTACAGTCGCCGACGTCGAGGATCGCAAGCGGGTGAAGCCGCGAAGGCCTGCACAGTGCGGTCTGTTCTGCTTTGTCTAGCCGTTGTGGAAACGGTGGGAACTCTTGGCGAGGACGCGGCGACGTCTTTCCAAGTTGCGTGGGCGTTGCGCCGCGTTTTCAAGCGTCGTCACTATGTAGCGGAACACGTTCAACTCGGTTTGTGATGTAGCGACGTGTAATTTCGTCATCAGGACTGCGCCAATAGGCACCATATCTGGACTATTTGATACCGGGCATATGTTTGCGACTTTTACTTGTGTTTAATACGGTTACTTGTGTTGGTTTAATTGACGCGAAGGCTTGTTTATTATTAATTACGAGTAAGACACAGCCATTTCTGCTGGAATAATACCGAAATTTCCTCATCGTTCTAGTCGGTCGATAAGGATTAGCAAGGGCGGATTAAGGGGGGCCAAGCCAAGGGGGCCATGCTGGCCATGCCCCAAGATGTCAAACATGTGCAAAACGTGACACAATACAACGCAATGCTGTGGTGTGCACTGCAATAAAAAACGCCATCACTGGCATCAAATTATGCCTTTCATTTTCACCTGGCGTTAAATTTCAGGCTGTGTACTTTTGAAATGCTCCAGCTTCTAGGGGACTACGTCCCCCAGGCCCTCTGCCGGGGCTTCGCCCAAGGACCCCACTGCTGAATAGATGAATAAAACATTCGCTCCAGACAACGAATAAAGACAATAAATTCAGTTCAGTACGCCTGGTACAATAAACATAGAACTAGGCCTAGGCCTATTATTATATGTTATTATACTCTAGGGCCCTAAGAAGCGTAGATGATTTACAGACTACAGTCAGCACGTAACGAAAACTAGAAGCACGTATTGATGACGAGCGTCAAGACGGCCAAGCGTCCACAATTGAAGCGCCTGGTGACGCCAATGCTCGGAAACGGTTTTTTTCGCCCGTGGACCCCACTTCCGCCCCTGAGCATGAGACGTCGTCTGCCTGCAGTAACGTGACGGTGTTTACTGACCTTCTGAGGCCCCGCAAGATTTTTCTTGGCGGCCAGGCTCGCGATACCCACTATGAGACTATTGAGAAGCAACTTCGGCTCTGACTTAGGGTTTGGAGCAATTTTTCGACAGTTGGTATGCAGACCGTTCGGACCCCCAAACTTTGGGATGGCTCGATGCTACTGCTTTGGGTAGGGTCGACGCCAATCCTCTCGTCAGTCCTCTGACGCCATTATCATAAGGTATAATAGATCGGGGCGCAGGCGCTTGTGTGAGTTCTCAGCGCGTTACTTCCTGCTTTTAAAGTATCGGCATAATGTTCATTCCTTTCAAGCTCGTGATGCATTGCAGCTCTGATCCATATAATGACGACGATGGACGCGCGTTGACGTAGGCCTACGTCATGTCATAGAGTTCCATGACACTGTCACCGTCCAGACATGCAAGCACTGGCGGCAGTCCTGTTCTCGACACTGACTGTCTCCATACTCATAGAGAATGCTGCCATGGTGTCACGGCCATCAGCCCCGCGTCGGCTGTATTTTCTGATTGCGACACCGTCCGGTCGGTCGGTCGGTGGGCCAGGCCAGCCGGACAGCGGGTTTGGCGATAGACGGGGACGCGAAGGCGATAATGGTGATTTATTGACGGCCGGTCGGCGCGACGGTGAGAACAGTCGGTCCAGACGATTAGGCCTGTGGGCTTAGTGCTGACTCTGAGGCGATGCCAAGCCGGGATTGTGATTTGGATTCTCCGCGACTCCAAGTTCACATGCAGCCTTCAGTGTTCACCTGATGAACTCTCGTGCTCTTGTTATCGTCATCACTCTGTTGGGGTCGACTCAACGTCTCAGTAAAAATGATACATTTCATCATTCAGTGATGAATTTGATGTCCCAAACACCTAGTACAGCAGAAAGGGCACCCAGCCCCTAAAAGTCTTGCACTTGTAGTTGTAGCAAGCCCCAGGGGTTCTTCGTGGTCGGAAACTTGTAGGAGACCCGGCCTGCAACCCAAGGTATAACCATGGGAAAAAAAATTGACCAGACAAACAACGGCTGAGAGAAAGAATGCATCTTAAGAATAGTCTATTTGCTCAAGACAAACTGACTCGATGTGTGCTCAAAAGATTCCGTTGGGTATTCCTAACGACATCTGAGTCTACTTAGTTCAACCTAGGCCTACCATGCACTCGGTTTATTTGCGGTTAGTTTATAGGACTGGTTGTCACCACCTACATATCCAGGCCTTATTTCTGCGTGCTGGTGTGTATATATTGTTTGTAATGTGTATGTGTTTTTTTTAAATTTTACCGTTATGTTTTAGTGATTTTTCAAGCGTGAAGAAAAATGGTAACTTTAATAAGTTAATCGTTTCTTACTATTTCACTGACATTACGCTGAAGTTTTTTTGGGGGAGGGGGACTCATTGGTGTCGATACATCTGGCAAGGGTTAAGGCGCCATGATGAACCTAGAATAACGAGACGCCGAAGGTGTCGACTGTCGAGGGGATAGGTGCCGAAAACTACGGCCGGCTTTAGCCAAGTGAACCAATTATTGCTCCCAATTGGGCCCCGCGCGCGTAAGGGGCGCCGCGCTAGTCATTTCGCATTCACTAGAACAAGACTGGTTTTAAACTATGTGCATTTTCAAAAGTGATTTACATGTTCTGTTTGTTTACTTATGGACACACACACACACACACACACATATTAAAATGTAGAAATATGGTTCATTAACTCGTATGCACTTTTTAAGCGTGCACTTTGATTGCTAATCTTATCACTAGCCTACCGTAGTCACATAGAGTCTATATATATTGACTTCAGGGCATACTTTAACTATGAACCAGGAACCACTGATGTTCCTTTTGATGCTGCCGCCCCTGACAACATCTTTCCATGTTTTTTTTTGTAATCCAAACAAATGCCACTGACAGTTTCATTTGGCTGCAATTAGCCTAGTAGAAAACCGAATTGTTATGCTGTTGCTGTGTTGCAACTTAGAAGTGATGAGGAACCCCAGTTCGCTGAACTCAGCTGGGTTCATTATAACATCGACTATTGTATAGGCTATTATACATTTTGTTTCGAAACACGCAGGACCCGCTGACCGTATACGACGTGGAATAGTGCTGTACTCTCTCATTACAGTGTATACGGCCGTAATGCTACAGATGCTGCTGTCCACAATGCGGACTATCAGCGGACAGTGCCGAGTTCGAGTCGCTTCCATGACAACACAGTCCAGATCTGGCATTTGTCACGCTGACTCATTTGTCCGGCTCATCATGCAGAAGTATTGCCAGACTGTATTGGGCATAGCCAAAGAACACAGAAGAACGCGATGTGATAATTTTGTGAAAAAGCATTCGAGTCCGCTGCAAGATACGTTTTTTTTATCCAAACGTGAAGTGTCCGCTGGTTACAGGCTACTGCTCAATTTTACTTGCTATAATTTTCTTCACGTGAGCACGATAGAGAGAGCCTATGGTAGCATGCACGGTATTTTGGCATTCAAAACCCAGACCAAACCAGCAACACTGTAGAATAGTATGTTCAAAGATGGGCGTTCAAAACACGTCGTGAAATGGGACGTTTAACCCACTGACTTTCAAGTGTACTTGATTATAGTTTTATGTGCATTATGTGTGTGTATTTTTGTGTATCATTGTTTTTATTTCGTGCACTGTTGTAATTGTGTAACTTAGGGGCTGCTTTAAGAGCTCTCACCGAGCCTTGCACGTCCTGTTCGCCATTATTGTAGCCTACATTATGCCATTTTATGCTGCACTTTTATGAACGAATAAAATGATGACGATGATGATTGTTATTTTGTTTTACTATATGGCCGGCTTTAAGCCTTGTGTAACCTATTTGCGTGGGTTTTTGTAGGCCGTACAATTAGCCTACATCCGTGTTTGTCAGATCATTCATTATAGGCCAAAATAATGTCACCCGCGACGCTGACTGCTGCGGACCACGAGACCTATACAGCAGTGCATAAAATTGTATACATTTCGCATGACGTCTTCCGGTATGTGGCAATTACTGGCGTGAACAGGCGGATATGCAGTTCGGTCTGACAACATCAGTAGCCTACAGAACGGCCTACGTGAATTTTGTAATTGTCACGTGAAGTCATGTGAAGGAGACAAACGGGCCGCAGAGGCTGATGTAAACGCGGCAGGAGATGCGGCGGCGGCAGCTGCGGCGAATGAGAGATGTAATCAGGAAATTACTCGGTCGTCCGTTTGGGTGGGTCTGCGCGTCCGTCAATGTAGCGAATTAGCAGATGAACGGCGCAGACCCTCTCATATATACAGATCACGTACACATGGCGACTAATGTCATGCCGCGCCTAGCGTGGCACAAATAAATAACTTTCGGGCTGTACAATCGAGGGCATAAACTCATCGAACAGTGAATGTGTCTTTGTATCTTTCAACGTCAACTTAAACACTATAAGCCTATTTACGTGTACTCAAAATGACGGGTAGCTTAGTCTGCCGCACAAAACAAACAAACAAAACAGAAAATGAGAAAATGTAGAAAAAAGAAACTGAAACAACAAGAATGTTAGCTAGCGCAAACACATCGTGCGTAAGCATTCGTGGTCGACCGTGTAAAAGTTTTCCTCATCACCGTGCAAAATTTGGTTCTATTCTATTCTGTTCTTAAATTGTCAAGATTACGGCGACGTAAGTGCCGGAGCACAACAATGGCGCCTAACAACGTCATGATAAAAAGGCCTGGTTAAATAAAAATGCGACGAGCCGGCGACCAGACGTACGGCTGTGTTGAGGATGGACTGTAGACGTTGAACGTCGCAAGCTGTAGACCAGCAAAAACAACGTTGCAATCGGCTGTGTACGAGACCGGTAACGATCGAGTGTTCATAGTGGTTGTTGTTTCTCATACTATATGCACGCAATGTAAGAGGTCCAAAAAATTCTGGGGGACGATGGGGCCTGCCCCCCTTCGCTGGTGCCATCTAAATACGCTACTCCCCCATTATCACACCAAATTTCATTGACCGTTTGGGCGTAATTATGGAAATCCGCCAGATAATTTTGACACCTCGCCTCCCGCCTTTCAAGGTCACTGGAACCAACACACTGATCGATCGGCCACCGATGACTTCCTGTTAGTATTCCACAGTATCCATGGGCCTTTCGCGTACTGTTTCCGGGGTAAACGGCGATTTCTGTAGAAAATTGCTATTTTCTCCCCCCGTGCATTTAACGCCCCTGCTGAGGGAGTTCAGGCATTGTGAAACAGCAGTAGCGCTAAAAAAGCTCGGTTATGCCCCTACCAGACAGTGGCATATCTCGCTGATCTGGTGAGCTCGTCAGCAGAAAACTGTCGTCGATCTGGTCTACGTTCAACAAGCACAAGCACCAGCGGCTACTGGAAACCCAGACTGCGTACAAAATTCGCTGAACGTGCCTTATTTTTCTCCGGACCTGCAGAATGGAACTGTCTGCCGAATGACCTTCGGATGATAACTGACACTAACGTTTTTAAAAGCAAACTCAAGGCGTACTTTTATAAACAGGCATTTTGTGTAGCCTATAGCTTTTACTGTAATGCATCGCTGGACTTTACTTTGTAAGCGCGGCACTATCAAATTCTAATTGTATGTATGTATAAACATGCGTATGTATGTATGGAAAGAGTTTGACGATATGTGCATTCGTTTCGATACAACACCGGAGTGTGACGGACAGACAGACGGACGGACTTGCCGTAACAATATCGCGCTCTGCATGCATCATCATCATCATATTTATTTCAGGTTACCAGAAAGGCCACAAAAGCCCATTGAACTGGCCACCATAAAACAGCACAAAGAAAACTGTAAGAACGAAAAAAAAATACAAAAAAGTAAT
>Ga0049107_10000840_pt1 | contig 10208 bp, 6 predicted proteins | sample WorMetilPIANOSA1_FD_61187 | JGI IMG/M metagenome (GOLD analysis project Ga0049107, IMG submission 61187) | Marine gutless worms symbiont microbial communities from Max Planck institute for Marine Microbiology, Germany - Olavius ilvae PIANOSA.1 | ecosystem: Host-associated > Annelida > Digestive... | reverse complement strand
TATATATATATATATATATATATATATATATGAAAGGTAGAATTATACATCGGTTATTTGAGAGCAAACTGCAACTAAACAACTGATTCGGCCATATCTACGGTGACGAGGAATTGGCACGGTTGGGCCGCTCCTAAAGCTTGTTGATTGATTGATTCAGTTGATTGTCGCCGAAACTATACATCACACACCACGCAGAGGTCGTCCGAAGGCCGTGGTGCTGTCTTCTAGATGACGCAGATGCGTTCCACATCATCGGCCGTCGACTACAAAAATCCGAGGTGTTAATATTGACGTGAAGAGGTTTGTTAATGTGTCTGGAAAGTGCGTGTAGGTCGTGGCGATTGTCCGCGTCAAGGTTTCCGCCGAAACCTCTAAAGCCTCCGTGTCAGTCAGTTCTCAACTGTGGCCAGCGGCTGCGGCTTCATGCGAGGAGGTAATTAGGTATCCATGTGAGCGTGAGCCACGCCCGCCGCCTACACACAGTTCACACACTACGAGGCTTTCATTCACAACATTGCTGCTGCTGCTGCTGCTGCAGTTCTCGCTACATCACGTGACCGTGCACGATCAGCCGTACGGGACTGCAGCTCCCCGACTGCGCTCAGCAGCTTTTGGAATATCCGGGAAAAGTGTGGCGGATCCAAATTTACCGCCGAAATTATGCATAAGTACGAAACTGTCTGCGAAATTAGCAGCCGCATGTCCGTGGATCGCAGATCTGAGGACTAAACGTGATTTATTCCAATTGAAATACCGTGCAAGTTCGAAGAAAATTGTGGCGGACTATCAGTTGTCCGAACTCTGAAGGATTCGGACATTGGTGCCGGCAATCAACGTCTTCGGTGAAAAAACAACCAACCCGCCTACACGTAATATTCTTCGTTCCGAGGCGCGTATATTATCATTTTCTTAGAGAAACGTCGCGCCATCAGTAACGCAGTAGTCCAGTTTGGTTTCAGACGCCCACACAGAAATCATTATGTTCCGCCAACTTATTGACATCCATGTTGCGAACTCCCACTCCCAGTGGACGGTAAGTAAGTAAATGTGAGTGTTGGCTAGACAATTTAACTCGGCGATGATAAGACAAACGTGCAGGCGCGAACTCACAGCAGCAATTGTTGCCGAGACTGCTGTTAGCGTCAGCCATTATGTCATTACTGAGATGGCGATCGTAAAACGCAAAAGTGATGCTCGAAATAACGCTGCTGGTCCGTCCGTCGTAACTCACCATCACGTGCCCAGTTTCCAGTTCTTATCGCCATGCCGCCCACCCGCGTCGTCATTGATCCGGTCGTAAAGGGAGTCGTAAAGGGACCGAGTTGTTTTTAAACTCGCTGTCTTAGCTATTCATAGAAGAACCATGAGACACACTTCCGAGACTATTTATCGCTGTATTCGACCAATCATAAAACATTCTGGTTGTGTTATAGACGCCCACACAAATAGAGTTTCCTGCGATTAGCTGCGCTATAGATAGCCTACAGAGCGATTTCTGAAACTGCGTAGTCGATCTTTATTACCTTCCGATATACCGCAAAACTGACTGTTTGGTCGTTATATATACCCAACGAAAACCTCGCGTCTTTATTTTTTTGCAGTTTCTCGTCGGCGGGTAACCTAAACCAGACATTACTGCACACTTTGCCACATAGACGTGCTGAATGAAAAACTCCTGTACGTAAAGTACAACAGAAGCACTCGGAAAACGCAGGCAACTCCTCCCTCAAGCATTGTAGTCATTATTTATTGGAGTTAGACGTAAAAATCTAACATTTGATCTATCGCGCAATTGTAAAAATTCCGCTTAAAATTCCTGGATTCGGATCAATATCAAGATCGAATGGTTTGTTGCTAATGAGACATTTCACCCCACAAAAAGTTTCGTAAGAATTTGTCGACAACTTCGTCCTGAGTTGTCAGCAAAATATGCTGAATTCCTCGAGCCATGCACAAGGTAAAAATTCTTTAACAATTCCAAGATCCGGATCCAGAGATGCTTGTCTATAAAATGTTCACGAAGAACCGACGTGAAGATGGTAACAGCCAGACAAGCAGACAGACAGACGCCGAGTCAAACATAACCTCCTTGGCGCAGGTAACATTATATTAGACGGCTGATAACTGCCAATCAGTTCTTCTATGGAAATGTAGAGAATCAAAGCACAGTGTTATAATACTCAAGGAAAGTAGTAATTCTCAAAAAATTTACTTAAATAAAAGTAAAAACAAAAAACAAAAAAAAGTTTATTTCAGCAACTGGAGTGCTTAAAATTGAAACACCTGTCCTTTTCCCATAATCTGTCGAATTTCATTGAAACCCGTCCGCAAAGTTCTGAGTTATATTTTGCTCAATGCTCGCACACAAACACACTCGACCGATCGCCTCATCCTCTCCGTTGTAATTGTATAATTACACACATTGCACAAAATTCCGTGAAGCTTTGGCGTCCATTTTAGGGAACCACATGAACTGTGACAAGCCATTTGACGGGCTTGGCGGCGAGCTGGCACACTCGTGGGCAGCCGGCGATATCCACTTTGACGACGACGAGAACTACCGTAGCGACCAGCAGCTGGTCGACTCCGGCTGGAATGCGGCAGTCGGCAACGGTACGGACGACGCTGGAATCAGCTTACAGAAGCTGGCCGTGCACGAGGTAGGTCACGTGCTGGGACTGCTGCACAATGACATCGAGCACTCCATCATGTACCCGATCTACGTGTCTCCCTCGTCACCAGGAGACTTCGAGCTGGTGCGTGAAGATCGACAAGCCGTGCAGCAGATCTACGGCGTATGCAAGGTGATCTATTACTGCACATGTCGCAAAGGGGGTTTAGTTAGTTAGCGGCGAGTAATAATAATGATGATAGTAATAATAGTCTCACTTCTATAGCGCCACACGGTTAATTGGTGTTTATGTGGCACTTTATTTGATGACCTTGACTGACCTCTAAACGCTTCACGCGGGTTTGTCAACATCAGTTGAGTTTCTTGTTTAAGCTGAACAGACGGGCAGCTATCGAAGAGATGGAACAGAGTACAGCAGAAGGTTATAAAATTTATAAATTTAATGAGCTAATCCGAAGTTTACAAATCGGATCTGCACGACTCAAATCACCATGAAATACCATTTGATTTAATTTAGTTTTGAAAAAACGTTTAATTAAATTGAGTTACTATGTTTATGTTTTATACAGACAGCGAATATTTGCCTGTTTCTGTAGAACACTGTGATGAATTATCTTTGTGTTTATCCAAAGAAAAGACAAAAAAACAAGAGTTGTCAGCGTAGTATTATTTAGCGCTTTGGTGCTCGTCATTTAAAAAACTATTTTTATTAGCCTCTCAGCTTCACCATCATGCGTGCTTCTGTTGCGCGTATGAGAGCCGCCGACTCTACTCTGACACACACACTAGTCACTGCCGCTGCTGATATATGTGCCATGTGCCAAGTAGGTTAATGTGTCGTCGTCGCGTGGGACGGTATCTTAACTTACTTCACGCGCTGATTACAAATGTAATGATTCGGCGATTCGCCGATTCAGCGCCGGGTGACTTGGTCACAATTGCCAGCTCTGTCCCTGGCCAGCGGGACAGACGGATCGATTATTGTAAAATAAATAGTATTAGATTTCTTTTTTTGTGTTTCATGAAAGTTTTAGAAATATAATTCTTATGTTACGTGTAAACTACTCGTATCGCTTCACATCTTTAATATTGTTAATTGTTCGGTAAACCGGCCGGATCGTTGACTGCATTTGACAGGGTACATTTGACGAGACGTTTGATTGGTTGCGCAAGACCACAGTATCAGCTGCAAGTACAGCATCATCAGCCGCCGCAAATCCATCGGTTTACTTCTACAACACATACTTTTTCCGCGGCTCACACTACTGGATGTACGAGAATCGGTTCAATAGGACTCGCTATGGTGATCCGCTGGTGATTGCTGACGAGTGGAACGGTCTGCCCGCCGACATCGACGCCTTCGCACAAGTTATCACAACCGCTGGATCCGATTACGTCATCGACACCTACTTCTTCAAAGGTCAACTACACTGCTGACTTCAACACCGTAATAGTTTTATCACTACAAATTACTGTAATGTTTCATGAGGTTTATGAAGTGGCGCTGGCCTCCAATTGTCGACGACCAGGAAGACGACAAGGCACGAATACTGGGCCAGTTGCGTTGCACCGTGTACCTGTTAGCTTGTTTACCTCCCAGCTTTCACCAGTATAAAACAAGTCTGTCGCAGACAAACCGCGCGACGCATTTGTGCAATTGCAATGGCGTGGCTGACCTCCCCCAAACACCTTCTCCCCGTCTATGTTATCAAGCCGAATGTGGTCATTCTAGGTCAAACCATGTACGCATAAGTAGCGGACAACCCGCAGAAATGGGGTGCGCTAGCGCCACGCTCTTGGGATGTAGGGCCTGGCTGACTGCCCGAAAACAAGCCCATTCTCATGTGTTACCACGCCCAATTTTGTCGTTCTTCTTTAAAGAGTGTAGTTATAGATAGAGGAGAACCCCAAAATTGGGGAGCGCTGGGGCTCCACCCGTTTGGGACGGGGGCGTGGCTGACCCCTAAAAATAAACTCCCTCTTATGTGTTACCATGTCAAATTGGTAGTTCATCGTCAAAGGGGTACGCATAGATATAAGGGAACCCCCAAAATTGGGGAGCGCTGAGGCCCGCCCCTTGAGGTGGGCGTTGCTGATCCTTAAAAACAAGCCCCTCCCATATATGTTACGTGTTACCACGTCAAATTTGATGGTTCTCCGTCAAACGGAGTACGCATACATAGAAGGGAACCCAGAAAATTGGGGAACGCTGGGGCCCCGTACCCTTGGGTAGGGGCATGGCAGACCCGCAGAAATACGCCCGTCCCCCTGTGTGTTATCCTGCCGAATTTGGTCGTTCTAGGTCAAACGGTACGAGCGTTATTAAGTAGATCCGCCTGAAAAAAAATTTGATCCCTCGCGTCCCGCCTTTCAAGGTCACTCAAGGTCATCGGAACCGACACGGATCGATCCGCCGCCTATGACTTCCTATTAATGTTCCATAGCAACCATGGGCCTATAATCGTACCGTTTCAGAGATAAACAGTGATTTCAGTCGAAAATCACCAATTTCCCCCTGTGTATTTAATACCTCCGCTGAAGGGGTTCCCCTTGCAATTTGGTATTGGCGCTTGAAGTCAAAAACTAGAATGATGGGGCTACCGGGCCAAGAAAGAAATTTGACAGTATCTTTAGCCATTTTTGGATGCAATACACGACATGACGGGCGGACAGACAGACACCGGCCGACGGCAAATACATGCGCTTATGCATAGCGTCGCATTAATGATACTGCTTGGTGACAGAGGCAGCGTGATGTGAGTTCTTTAAGCAGCGGCGTGGCATTCCAACTCGCGTCAACACGAACACAGTCTGGTTTATGTGAGTAAATTAAATTTTGGGAGCTGAAAAATGAAACTAGAGGGAAGTTTCGTGTCGCCTGCCTAAAGTATGTGGTTCAGTAGCTTAAATCAGGGTCTGTAAGATTTGTTTACATAATAATGACATGTTCATAGCATCACGCGAAAAGTTTGATTTCTTGACTTAGTTTATGTAAGACACATATAGACAAGCGACTACTTTGCGCCGTGTAACGAGTTTATCGCGTTGGCGTGTGTTGGTCGGTCTAGGAAGCGTCTACTATAAATACGACGATGAGACTAATCACGTTGTGGCAGGATATCCTCGTCGCATCTCAGAGGACTTTGGACCTCGTCTTAACTCGAGCGACGCCATACCAGACAACCTGGATGCCGTCTGGTTCGACAGCGTCTCGTCTCTGCTGTACTTCTTCAAGGGTGAATGGGTAAGAGAATTATCATTTCATTGACAGCTGTAACGAGATAGTTATAGGCTTACGTGACAGGTGTGCCGTGCGCGGGAAGATAATTCCAGTGGGTTGGAGGCAGATCAGATGAATATCTCCGTTTACGCAGGCGTCCTATCTTGTACAGCGTCTTTCAGCCTTTTCTACTTTCTTTCCACGTGCATACTATTTCTCCGCATATTTCGGTCTGATAATTCTGAGACCATGCCGGTAGGTTTCTCTGATTAGTTTGAATTGTGAGCAACACCAGAAAATTTGTGAGAAAATCGCAAAAAAACGTCAGGTGAGGCTCTTTCTGGCGACTGACATTAAAACACTATATTTACAATAGCTTGCTTTAAACAACTCTATTATAATCACAAATGGCAGTAAACATTGTTATTTCTACCAAAGAGGTTATGCGGTCGGTTCAGTGAATCCGTATATCTTATAGATGTGTGTGAGCCATGCAGGATGATTATAATCATAAAGTTGTAAACAGATCTCGATGAAATTGTCTGAAGCAAGCATCCAGGAGAGACCATGTGCGAAACTTGGACATTCTGAAAGATCTTGCCATTGACAAAGATATTATCGACATTTTACAGATCCGGAAACTTACCTACTTCGGGCATGTAATCCGAATGGCACCACGCAGATATCCGCACGTCTCGCTCCATGGGTATATACATGGACAGCGTCCAAGAGGAAGACCACAGAAGAAGTGGATGGACAATATCCGTGAAGACTGTGCAGAGATGGACATGTCCCTTATTCAGGCATCACGTCTTGCCTGGGACAGGGCTCAATGGAGGAACACTATTCGCAACAAGGGCTGCCAACGCGCGAAGACGACATCGTCCTCGTCGCCTGGGCACTAAGTCAGGTCAATAAGTTTAGGGAAAGTAAGATATGATGAACTTGATTGATTGAGACGAGATTGATAGCTCGGAGACAGAAGTTTGATAGCATCTCGTCAACAATACGCGACTTCCTCCACTGGCTGCCAATCCGGCAACGTGTCGACTTTAAACTGTTTGTGCTTGTGTTCAACTGCCTCCGTAACTCAGCACCCAGTTACTTGACGAACATGTGTCAGCCAGTTAAGAGCAAACTTCGTCGTCGCTTCCTGCGTTCTGCTGTGCGTGGCGACCTTATCGTTCCACCTACAAGGACAGTCCGTTACGGTCTACGCAGCTTTGCAGTAGCTGGACCGTCGACGTGGAACGCGCTACCAACACCTCCGTAACGATGAACTCTCCGCCATGTCATTTCGTCGTCAGCTGCAGACTGAACTATAGGCCCCCTACATTAGAGCATATTAGCACGCTCGTGACTGTTTTCGCTGTAAGAGTGGGCAAACAGCTTTAACGTAAAAGCTAATAATAGAACTGGGTGACAGGTCATTTGCTGTTGCCGGACCACAGATATGGAACAGTCTGCCGGCAGATCTGCGCCTAGTTGACTACTATGCTCGTTTTGGGCGACTCTTAAAAGGACATAGGCCTATGTTTGACTGAGGCTGCGGCGCCTAGTGACTGTTTTTGGCGCCGTGTACAAATATACTTACTCACTCACTCACTCACTCACTCACTCTCACTGAGTAGTAGTTGTTGTTGTTGTAGTATAGTAGTAGTAGTAGCTTTTTTGGAAGCGATACGGATCCTGTATATGGATTATGCGCTGTTTACGCTTCCCTATTTTGTCGACCGACAAATTGGTCGACAAAAAAATTTGCTGATCGACACAAAAAACGTCGGCCATATGGACATGTGTATAGAAATAGCTACAATTGTTAACGTCTAGTTGTTGTGTCGACATTTTTGTCGAGCCGACTTATCGGCTTGATTTCTCGATTCCGTTTATCGGCCGACAAATTAGCCAGTGTGAACAGTGCCTTAATTTGGATTACCAGGTCACATGGTCACGGAATTTTGATAACTGTTGGGTCACGAAATGGTAAAGTTTTGCGAGCGAGTCGAAATACAAAACGAAATACGTTGGCTGTGCTGTATGTCGGCGGCAGGTTTGGGTGTACGACTCGGCGGAGATTGGTCGAAACTCGTGCTGTGTGGCAAAACAGCGATTCACGCAACTGTTTCCGACGCTGAACGGTGGTGACTCGACGCCGTTGCTAGGCAACGTCGACAGCGTCCACTACTCGTACCATTCCCGCGCTGTGTTCCTGTTGGTCGGCGAGACCGTCTACGAGCTGGTGCCGGCAGCCACTGGCGACACGGCGGCGCCGGCCGCGGCCGGCACCGAGCAGGCCAGGGCGGCGGCGGCAGCGCGGCGGTGGTGGCTCGGTCTGCTGAACGTGGGTCCATGGTACAACATCTGGTACGACATCTGTGACGTCGAGTAGCCGTGACAACGACAACAACGGCAGTTTCATCTTCTTCGTTTGCACGTCCTGATTTCTGATGGGGCGCCGAAAATGCTAGACTGTAAAGTGACGGTGCGTCATTTTACAGTCCTGCATTTCCATCGTTCTTTTCTGACTTCGCTGATCTTCACAACGGCTTAGGCCCGTCAGAACGAAACCATCCTAATCTTTACCCCGACCGCAATCCTCATATCAGCCCCAACCATATTCTGTGAGAAAGGTAACTGTCCTAGAAGAAAAAAACATGGTAGCAAAGTTTAATTCTGACGGACGACGACACTAGTTGCAGGCGACTGTGTTAAGGACGAAGCTACGTGAACCTACCGCTATAGCGTGTGTACGATCTTGTTAACTGTCGTGTAAATTTTGCGGTGGATCATGAAACTATGAAAAGGCTGTATGATAAGCATGGTGCGCGAGCATGTGGGACAGTCAGAGGGCATGAAGCTGAAATATTTGTGGAAATTGCAATAAAAATTGTTCCTATAGATGATATTAACTTACAAAATTTGTTAGTTGTGTTTAATATTCAACCTTACAAGAGGGCAGGCAACCCTCCTCCGCCTGCTCCGTTCCTGAATACGCCACTGGCATGTATTAGTGCATACAGATGTCATGATCGTCATTAGCATGGTCTCCCTTGCTGCATCGTCGCTGTCTTGAGTGCTCGATGCTGGATGCCATGCAATTCGCAGACTGACAGTGGATGGACGCAGGTCGGATTTCAGTGTGCGGGTCCATGTGTGTCTCGGATGTCCTCGTGGCTTTCTCCAGGACGCAGGAGGTCTCCCACTGCTGCACGTACAGCAACTGTGGTAGTCCACTCAATATTCGACCTGGCAAAATAGATGTAGCTTTGATGAAGATATAAGCGACCTTCTAACTTTACTATGATTATTATCACCTCCGCCAACTTTTCTGGTCGAGGTTAAGTGATACACCAACAATTTGAGAACAAAACGGATGAATTTCAATGTTATTTTGCGTGGTAGCAGGCCATGGCTAATCATGAACCGGTTAACTTATAAACATCTAAATGTCAGATAATGATTAAGTTTGTATCCGTGCGTTATCTTTCGTTTTCTGTCGTTATTGCAGTTATTAACTCCTGCCTAAGACCTCGCCCTTTTGAGTAGTGTTTTTTGTAAGCAGGATAGCTTTAAAAGTGTCTTAACACTTCGATAAAACTTTCTAGTTGGATAGCTTTTGGAATGACAAAGAGATGATTCACGTTGTGAATGGCCCGGATCATCATAAACCGGATCCTAAACAGAGACCGATGCGGACCACCTGATGTTGTTGTCTTTGTGGGAGGTATGCTGTCTACTGAGTGCCCTTCTAGAGAATAACCGGCTACAGGCACAATTTAATTTTTAAGCCAAAACACGGGGCATTAGACTGTTTGTACGGGTACAAGATAATAAACTTGTCCGTTTTCGCGACGTATACGCTGTCAAGGAATATTAATTTTGTTAGTGTGTATTTGTGTGTGTGTGAACATTCTCTTGCCCGGATTTACTAGTTGAACTGTCTTGCAGTGTGGACATTGTTAGGCGCGAGTTGTTTATGGACTTCTTACAGTGTATCATGTACGGCTGTAATTGAGGCTGATGGTAGTTCATTTGCATATTATCAAACCGTCTTGTTGCTATATCACGAAAACGATAATTATTTACTATTAGCAGTTCGCCTTATTACTGACTTTACTACATGCTTCTGACGTTTCACGGTTCCTGAGTTAAAATACGATTGGAGCGCTTCGATCAGTCTGATCTCGTTGGAGCAAATCGCTGCCGCGCGTTTTGTCAGTCTGGTTCCTTTAGGGGTTGGCGGTTTAGTGTAGCGGTAACGCGTTGGTCTCGATCAACGCAGTTGCTCTACATCGAGCCCGGTTAGTACTGGGATGGGTGACTGCCTTCGGGCAGGTAAACTGTCTCATTTAC
>Ga0049107_10000838_pt1 | contig 10225 bp, 4 predicted proteins | sample WorMetilPIANOSA1_FD_61187 | JGI IMG/M metagenome (GOLD analysis project Ga0049107, IMG submission 61187) | Marine gutless worms symbiont microbial communities from Max Planck institute for Marine Microbiology, Germany - Olavius ilvae PIANOSA.1 | ecosystem: Host-associated > Annelida > Digestive... | reverse complement strand
GACTACTGGAGCTATAAGTCGTGCAAAGCTCCAGTCAAATCACCACCACCAACAAACCAACATCCAGTTTTTTACAGGCCAGATGCCCTTCCTGTCGCCCAACCAACAGTGTCAAAGCACAGAAGGGTAAAGTATCACATTTCATGGACTTGCTTACCCTTACAGTGTGCAGAAGCCCTTTGTCGCAACAGTATTCCAGCATGGTGACAACAGCAGCATTTGATGACAAAGCTGTGTGAGTCTGACTGACGCTCGGATACCAGACTGCTCAACTACATGATGTTCTACTCTTACGTAATGAACATCCTAATTTTCCAGGTTAGAAGTCACACTTTCCAGGACTTTTCCATACCTAAGGTCATTTTCCATGATCTTCCAGACCTGGAAAATTTCTACTTTAAGTTCCATGACTTTCCAAGATCTGTACAAACCCTGATTATAATTGGATATCCATATCTGGTACCTGGCAAAAAGTCAATATCTATCTATCCATCCCTAGTTATTGTATTTACACCATATTTTGTGACCCTAGGTACAATCATTTTTTTGCTTATCACAAGGAAAGACAGTTACAGACAGCTGATAGTGCTATATCTGCATTCCACTCCACGGGCAGGATAATGATGAATTACTTGACACTAACACAGCAGTTACTTACCAGCTGAAGATTTCATCACTGCATCAGTCTCTGGTGAGAAGATATGCTGCTGACTGACTGAGTCCGTTAGGCATTCACTATCACTTTCAACCAGTGGAAAAGGTCTGTTCAGCTGTGCAGCACAGCGGCTCAATGACGAATTCAAAATGTTTTCCGCAAGTCCAGAATGCACTGACGAAGACGTTTCGGTTGAAACTTTGCTGGTGCATGACTGTGTGTCAGAATGTGCAGGTATACATGGCAAACTGGTTGTCACAGGTGGAAGATTTGCTGCCATATGAGGACGAATCTTAAGCATAGACTGTGCTAGATTCATCAAAGCTTCAGATCCCGTATTGGCGGCTACCAATGACGGCTGTATAACTAATCTGGGAGATCTGGCACCATTGGCAACTATGGGATAACTGTTACCTGCAACGGATACTGTTCTGGTGCTGCAGGAATTCATCCGGGCAGAACAACCTGAAGCCATCATGTTGCTTACTGGCAGCGGCAGCAATGGAGCACTGGGAGTAGCATGACATGGTTGCAATATAAAAGCAGCATCAAATGACGAACTTATTGCACTAGTGCCGTGACGGGCCATCAGGTCTACACAGTGAGCTCTGCTAGAAGTGTCAGTATGTAATGGCAGCAAACCGTTGACTTTTTGTGACTCCTGCATCGAAAATGACAAACGTCCAGGTACTTGCACAACATCTACACTTATTCTCGCCTCTGTCCTTGCAACAGTTGCCAGTAAATCATAACTTCCTGATTTACGTAGGCCAGCTGACGTCTTCTCCTTGTACTCACAGCCGTTACGAGATAGAGAATTAACAGAAGCTGATGACGTTGTACCAGTTGACCATGTTAAGGACGTGCTGCCAGAGCTGACAACATGCTGAGACAATGGAACTACATTCACATTTGCCTCTGTCCTGGTGACCACTGTTTGCAAATCACACTTTCCTGGCATAGAGAAGGTAGTTGGCACATTCACCTGGTGGTCATGGCTACTAGTGGACAGACAATTAACAGAAGCCGGCAGTGTACCAGTTGACTGTGTCCGGCACAAGTTACCACAGCTGACAATGTAACGAGATAATGTTGACAGAGATGACAAGGCCGAAGACGAGTCACGGTCTGTGAATAACGCCAACGAATGACATTTATCCTGCAGCTGGTTCACAAAGCGGCTGTTTGAGTGCAGTGATGCTGAAGACAACTGTGCCCTTGCTGGTCCTGCTGGTGGTGATGGCAACGACTTCTGACTAGCCACAGTAGTTCTGATAACTGACTGCAGTGAAGGATGAATGGGCAAGAAAGAGAGGTTTATCGACCTATTCGACATACAATCGGTCATCTGAGAGACAGACTGCACTGAACCCGCAGACCGTGATACACTACTGACCGAAGATGCAGGAAATCGGAAACCAGAAATTTGTGGACAGACTGCGGTAGTCATCTGGTCGGAAAGTCTGACGTTATCATCAGCTGTGCTGCTGGCAACCTGATGAGCCAACAAAGAATTGTGATTTGACACAGTCGTTTGACATGTAGTCAATGCAGGCTGTTGACTAGTAGATATTATCTTAGTGGCAGATGTTGGTGACATCATCTGGTGACTAGACGCAGTCGGCGATGGGCGGACAGCTGGGCGTGGCGTCAACAGCTGATATACATTGACACCATTCATCACTGCTAACTGTGGAGCAAGCCACGTCACTGGTGCAATCAGTGCAGGACGGAGGAACTGCTGAAACAACTGTACCGGCTGGCTGAAACTTGGAGACTGAATCCGACTCTGGTCAAAGGCGTATAGAGGCTGCTGCGTGCTCAGCGGACGAATCCATGCAGCAGCGGCGTCATTCGGAACAGCCGTCGGTATGACAACACTGGATGTGGTCAATACAGCAACAGGGACCCATGGAGCTGCCAGCAGCTGAGTATACATCCCACGGCTACTCATAACTGAGCTCCTGTTTACTGCAGTAGGTAACACGGTAACAGACGGCCAGACCATACTGGCCGATGAACTTGGCATGTCTTGTGGTTTCCCGCAGAACTGCTGAGACGACATAGAAGCAACTGAAGAGCTTGTAATGTGACCAAGAAATCCAGTATTGGTACTGCTGGGCAGCGTCCTCAAAGCAGCAGTCAGATTTCCAGGAAAACACGTAGCAGGGCTACATGCTGTTCTGTTAAACTGTTCAGCAGTATCTGGACTTGTACTGAACACAGCTGTACTAGGTGTTACACTGCTGAACATCAGTGGTGATTTCTGTTCCTCAGCCAACATGGCACTAATGGCAGCACTAAATGCGGCCCCAGACAAAGCGGTCACCCGTTGATCAATAGCGTCACCTCTGTCAGATGCATTAGACTCGTTATGGCTCAAACCACTGGGATGTAATGCAGCTTTCGCCGAACTCACTGAACTATACTGTACGTCCTCTGTGCTGTTTGTGTCATCAAAACTTGCTTCTGAACGTGGCAGACTGCCATTACAACACTGCACAGATTCAACACCATACGCAGACTGTTCGCACACAGTATGTGATTCCATTGGTTCAGCAGCTGAATTTTGACGCTGGATACAGACAGACTTCATTACACGTTCACCAGATACTACCACGTCACTAAAACTGTGTACGGTCTTATCACCATTCTTGTCGGTTTGCGTGGAAACTACATCTGCACGAGGCCAAGTAGAATCGGCAACACAAGATGCACTGCATGTCACAACTGTTTCCATTAATGTGCTCGGAGAATGACGCGACATTTCCATGCACAATTCGGCGAATACCTCACCAGTTTCTCCGTCAACTTTGTTTTCAATTCTCTTACGTACAGAACAGGATTCTTCTGTTGTCTCAGATCTAAAGTGCTCGACGTCCATATTAGAATGACACAATATTTTACAGTTTGCATTCATATCGCAGTCTTCTGTTGCCATCAAAATATGTTCAGTCTGGCAACCAATCGATGAACAGTTCGCCACTGTTTCATTGTTCTGCAAACTACTAGTCAAATAGTGTGATACAAGACCATCGTCACCTTCACAGCTGTCAGTATTTTCAACACTGTGGTCTAGTGCATAGTCTTCATTATCATAGTCCGATTTCTCACTGTCGCTAACATCACTGCCACTGCTTGAGCTCAGTTCAAATGTGCACACGGCCGAATGCACCGCACAACTTTCCTCGGTTCGGTAAATGCGCTTACATTTCAGACATTTGAACGGACCCGACGCTCCTTGGTCCGCTGCAAACGGGTGACAAAGAGGCGCCATTAACGACCTCAAGAGGACGTCATCGCAGCTCGAGGGAATGTCAGCTTCCTCTTCGCTTGGATCAGACTCGGAGTCGGTAACGGCACCATCGAGCTGACTGATCAACTTCAGCGGCGCACACTTTAACTGCTTATGGCTGTCAAACTCTGAACGCAGCCCACCGGCACAAACACCACTCTCAGCAGTATTATCACCATCACTGTCAATTTTATCACTTACACCTAAAGCATCTGTATCACCAAATGGACAACACTGGGGGATGCACTCAAATGCAGGAAAGTTAGGCTGAAAGAGATGCACATCGCCATTAACCTTCCCTTTTGTATCTGCCAATGGGTTATCTTCACATTCTTTGTGCCTATGCTGCTCCTGCTCGTTGACTGGATGTGGGACAGTAGAAGAGTCACTGCTCGTGTGTCGAGATGGCGCATTGCTGCAAATGTTCTCAGTCCTACACTGGCTGGTATTACCAACTGTAGTTGAATGCCGATGAGATTCGCACTCGGTACTCTCAGGGGTATTCTTGTTGTCAGTAGTCAACAGATCAGCAAGACCAGACAGATGCTGCATGGTCGAAGAACTGTTATCAGACTCATGACTGTCCAAATGATCAGTTCCGCCAGTGCCAACATCATCGACGGTAGTTGCGAAGTCACTGGTTCTTGTGACTGAGCATTCACCAGCAGGAACTGTGTCACTGTTCAGTACAGAGGTGGTCCCGCACGAGTCTTCCTGTGCTCCATCATCTGCGCATTTCGGTTTCTCCCGGCAGCTTTTACTCGCTGCAACATCATCTGCAGGTAAGATTCGACATGTGTAGACCGTACGGCACCTTGCGTCAACTGCGCTCCAGTAAACCCGTGTCATGCTGCAACATCGACACATCAGATATTTCTGTCACTGAGGCAATCAAACATTACGAAGAAATGTCTTCTTACGTAATGCACTGTTTTGATTGTGGGCTCTGACATCACCAGTAGTCAACAGATCAGCGTGGTGTGGCTCGGTGGCATAGCGGTAAGGTGCCGGACTTGTGATCAGTAGGTCGCGGGTTCGAATCCCAGCCTCCCCGCTGTCGAGTGCAACCCTGGCTAAGTCGTTAACATACATGTGCCTTACAATTTGGTACCAGCCAATGGGCAGTGATGCCTTGCCACTGGGAAGGTAACCGTAGGTCTGGCGTCGCACTGGCCACGTGTCACAGACATTAGTGGTTCTCCACCTACGGGCTCAAGGACTAGAAGAGGGAGATGAGCACCCTACGCTCTCTTGTGGAGCATGGCTGACTTTACCTTTCTGCCATCACCAGCTGTAAGGGAGATTTCTTCCACAGTAGTGGAGCAGTCAGTTATAAAAGATCCATGGCTGCCACACACAGTGAATAGACAAAAAACAAAAACAAAGATATAAGCACCAGGACAAACTGGAGAGCCAGTACCAAATTCTGTCAAACATCTTAACCACACCATCAGCAATGTCCTTTTTCAAGGACACAACAACATGTGGGCCGAAAAAAGAAATAGTCGGATACAATAAACAACCCCAATATCGCTGATCAGTCTTCTCCATTTACTGTGAACCAAACCATTTTCTTGTTTTTAATCTTTATACACAATGCAATGGAAACAAAACAGTAATACACAATTGAAGAGATCAGTCAACCATTCAGGGCAATGCTGTAAGTTAGGTGACAGGAAGGGCATCCAGCTTCTAAAATTATTCTGCTCCAACGCTTCCCAGACAGATCTTTGGTGGAAGATTCAGCCTCATCTGGAATGGCTCCAGTAGAGGGTCAGTAAAGCAAAAATCGAAAGTAAATAAGTTTTCATCAGTCCGAATAACGAGACATGATCACAAGTGACAGCTTCAGTGCATAACAAGATGCAGCTCAGATCACAAAACAATAATGCAGAACACATAACACATGACAGTGACTCCTAGAAATTGCATAATAGCACTGAAAAAATAACTAAATGAGGCCTTTTGTTAGTTAGTCAGCTGATGGGCATTTAACTGCATTTTCAGCACAAACAGACTATATTGTGCCATAGGATGATGAAATATCACGTAGGGCCGGGGACAAGACAAACACATCAAACAATTAATCAGTGAAACAATACAATAAACCAAGAAAATTCATACACATTCTTCAGCCTGGGCTTTCTGGAGACGATCCCCTCGCCACAATAAGGCTTCTTCAGAGTAGCCTTTCCAACCAATCACTTGGCAAGTACTGACAACTTAACCAGAACAACCAAAAGACAGAACACATGCCAACTTTAACTAACCATACAAAAAAGTGGCCCGAATACACAACACAATGAAAAACTATACTAAGACAAAAATAGACAGAGCCTGCTTTAGTCACGTTTCACGATATCCGGCTAGGAAACAGAGCGGGTCTATTCTTACCACCCCAAAGCCTGCATGGGACAAATTATAACATAGTGCATTCCCCATCATTTAAGACATGAATGTTGGGACATGCCCACATGTAAAAGTGGGACTTTTCTGCTGCAAACCCAGGTTTGCTGTGTGAAAGTCCAGCATCTTAGCCACTAAACTGGCAAAATGCATTTAGTCTGATACTTCAATAAATCAACTTATACAAATAAATCCAGTTTTCACATCAAATGAAGTAGTGTGTGTACTGTAGCGTACACAATACTGGAATACTTACTGGAATCCAACAGGAAGCAACATTGTTTCATGGTCAGATGCATTCGTGAGCATGCCTAGGCTTTCAATGCACAGCGATCCTACAAAAATATAGCTGTGGTAAATAACAGCAATGCCTAAGTGATGCAGTTCCATAAAATGAAAACATTACAGAATCCACAATCTTTGAACGACCGTATTTTGATCTCTTTTAAACAACATCATATTTACCAAATGAAATCAGGAAATACAAAGTATTTTTACTAGATTTGTGCCAAATATCGTATAGCATAAAAACAGTGCATTTTCAGCTCTATCCTACAAACCTGTCATAATCAAAAGGCTAACAGAATATAAGCAAGTTCCAAATTCAGATTTGACATGAAAGCCATACTTTTCCATATCAAGTTGCTTTTTTATCAAGTTCTCCATTGGAAACATGGAACACTACACATCATGTTACCTCCAGCAAGGAGGTTTCATCAGTGTTAGCTGGTTTGTTTGTTAGTAAGCAGGATTATGTAAAAACTACTCAAACGATTTTCACAAATTCAATGAGAAGGTGGCACATGGGCCAGGGGAGAAGGGATTTAAATTTTGGTGGTAAATCCAGATCTGGATCCAGAACCTGTTTATTGATGTTTGAATGACAGAATGAGTTACTGAACGACACAAACACGCATAAAATGTGCACTTTTCGTTTTGCTACGTAGTGCAGAAACAGAAGTTGATGAAGTGAAAACTGAAAGTATCATTTTATACCAATATATTTTAGGAATATTCCTACCAAAAATTAATAAAAATCAGACAACATGACAAAGTTGACAAAGTTACAGTCAACAGCAAATGAGGTTGATTTTTCCTGACTCACAGAATACAGTACCTCGATACTTATTTGTAGCTGAAACTGATAACATTATTCTTAATTAACATAAAAAAAATTACACAATGTAAACGTGACTAATATTAGAAGCATGTAATACATGAAATTATAACCTCTTTCTAACAATTCTGTTAAAAACTCTGCAATATACTAATGTAAGTAAGAAAACTTCAAAGGTGCAGAAAAGCCGTAACACCAACCAGACAAGATATTAACAGCAGATGGATCAGTTGCAGTAGTCAAGCCATGACAGCAGTGGGTTAGACAGTTGACAAACCGTGGCTTGATCCACAGATGACGGCTAACTTCTAAACTCTTATCCTGCAAATGCACACAGTACATACTGTACATGCATTATTGTCATATGAAGATTTTCACGGTGACTCTCTCTCTCTCCCCATTTTAATGGCCATTTTCCAGGTGTTTATCGAAGGAAACGATGATGGAAGTGGTGGTAACAACTGGAGCTATAAATCATTCAAAGCTCCAGTCAAATCATCACCACCAACAAACCAACACCCAGTTTTTTTTACAGGCCGAATGTCCTTCCTGTCTCCCAACCAACAGCATCAAAGCACTGACACATTCCATGGTCTTGCTTACTCCAAGCTCACCTGGGGTCTTCCAACTTTGTCTTTGACCATTAATAGCTCCTGGTTACCTTGGGGGAGGGTTGCCATGCCTCTGATGCCAGTAGTACCCCAAATTTTGGCCATTAAAATGGCACGTCATTATCAACTTAAATATGCAAACAAGATTGGTTGATATCACACTATGCAGAATGTGGCAGCTATTGCATAGTCAACACTGTCATTGACGATGTTCATTGGTCCAGTACTTGCATAGACACAGCCCACTCATGCAATATAATTTAACTATATCAGTTTATTTCAAGCGTTTGACATTAGCATGACTTTAAACCTTTAGCTAACCAATCCGTGAGTCAGCAGTAATTATAATAGTCACTCAATTGAAGAGCTCCGTGAAAGAACAGAATATATTGATATATTTCTTTTTTCCGCCCATCACTCAATCGTGTTCTGTTTCCGATGTTCTGTTTACTGGTGGAAGGGGAGTGTCAGTGTTTAGTGTTTTAAAATATTATTAGTTAAATTCGGTTAATATACTAAACGAATGTCTACGTATTCTAATCGACTGCAGCCAGCTCTCCAAAACCTATTACAATATGTTGTTCGGTTCTTTCACCCGAGATCGTCATGCCTGACGCATATATCTGCGGACGTTTGCAGCGGATGAAAATCACTCGTAAAGCCAGTGACGCAGCAGAATATATCGAGTTGTTCGGTTCTTTCACCCGAGATCATCATGCATGATGATGCATATATCGGCGGATGTTCAGAGAATAACATTAAATGCGTCGTGCATGACGATCTCGGGTGACAGAACCGAACAACTCGATATATTCTGCCGCGTCACTGCCTTTACGAGTGATTTTCTCAGTTTCATAGATGTGGAACTTATTCGGTTCTTTCACGGATCTCTTCAATTGTCACTTGTACCATATTTTATTAAAATATACATGTCACTGTATTAAAAATCTTATATGAGTTCTGATACTTTTAACTTCCAGACATGTTTTTTATGACAAACATCACAACACACGGCCAAGTTACCTTTCGACGAAGACAATTGGAGTGCAGCGGACAGAGAACCTTTCTATCACGTTTGAATGAGCAATTGGCAAGCTGAGCGCAGTGGAAATGATAGACGGATGAACAGGCAAGTCGACAGCAGCGGACTGATGCACCACGCAGGCCACACTGCTTACACAGCTGATAACAGCACACATAGTGTGCAATTCACATTTCTAATTACAATATATTCTAAACAGCAGGATCAGTGCTTTGGCACTAATGGATGTGTAACACGAAGGACATCTCATATGTAAAAACTCCCACTCCAGCCAGCCACATATATCTCCTAGGGAGACCTCTATGAAACTGGCTGAATCCATTCTGACCACAGAAAGGCAGTAAACGTAAAAGGTGAAGTCAACCATGCTCCACAAGACAGCGTAGGCGGGTGCTCATCTCCCTCTTGTAGGCCTTGAGCCCGTAGGTGGAGAACCACTAATGTCTGTGACGTGTAGCCAGTGCGATGCCAGACTTACGGTTACGGGTATCAAATTATACTGCTTGGTGACAGAGGCACATGTGTGTGTGTGTTAACAACTTGCCCAGGGTTGCATTCGACCGCAGGGCGGCTGGGATTTGAACCCGTGACCTATTGATCGCAAGTCCAGCACCCTACTACTACACCACAGACAGGTAGGCGGCCACTTAAACAAAAGCTAACAAGAGAATGCATTAAAAACTGCCAGACAAAGCCATCGAATGCCGAGGAATCCGTGTTCCACAAAAACCACTAAACGACATCCCTCCAACTAGTGCTCCAGTCATCACTAAGCTTTGTGCCACAGTGTAATAGTGACAATCACTAACCAGCAATACTTCCACACTATGTTAGTGCACATCATTTCCGAATGGAGGCTTATAGAAACTTCAAATTTTTGAGTAAATACTCCCTCTTGTAAGTAGTGTAATCAAAATCCCAAATTTCAGGCACAAATGTCAAAAGTCAAATTCAGATGGGCCCACTGGATTTTTGAATCGGTGACACATTATGACTTCACAAAATGTCTGCAGTGGAGATGTTGACAATGGGTTTTAACAGTGTGACTGTGGAATTTTCCACACGCAGCTATACAACAAATTTATGCTTGGGTTTTGCA
>Ga0049107_10000837_pt1 | contig 10226 bp, 8 predicted proteins | sample WorMetilPIANOSA1_FD_61187 | JGI IMG/M metagenome (GOLD analysis project Ga0049107, IMG submission 61187) | Marine gutless worms symbiont microbial communities from Max Planck institute for Marine Microbiology, Germany - Olavius ilvae PIANOSA.1 | ecosystem: Host-associated > Annelida > Digestive... | reverse complement strand
TCAGTTTGGTGTTACACTGGTTATCAGCTATCAGTTTGATGTTACACTGGTTGTCGGATATCAGTTTGGTGTTACACTGGTTATCAGCTATCAATTTGGTGTTACACTGGTTGTCAGCTATCAGTTGAGTCGGACACTACGTCACTTGAGGTCAGTGAAATGTTTGCGGAAGACGCAGGCGAGTACACTGTCATTGCAACCAACTCTGTGGGCGACGCACGCACATCATGCTATGTCTTCATCACTGATGCAGCTACTGCAGCAGCTGTTGAGATGGATCAAATCTGTCCGCCGGGATTCCTGTATGTCTTCGATGACTTGACAGTTGATGTCGGCAAACCTTGTATGCTGAGAGTCACCGTCAGTGGAAATCCACCTCCAAAGGTTTGTCTTTATATTTTTCCCCATTTTTAACATTCAAAATCACAATGCTGTCCATACCACCTCCCATTTTCATAATTCATGTATCAGACCACCGCTAATGACACATAATGGCACCGTTAAAGGTCACAGGTCATGATATCAACGTCTCACTATTTTGTCTTGAGCTGTAACACAATGCACACCCGACGGTATAATGCTGCTCGTATTCTGTGCGAACTCTACGTTCGTGAGCACTGTACATTCATTTGTCCTCATTGGACATGTCTACACGTTATTCCTCGCTGAACGACGGCTGAAGGTCAACAGCCAACTCAGTGCTGCAAATGCGTCTGTTTGGAATTCTGTTCCACATACCATCCGTCATAGTAGCATCACATCAGAGGGTTGACGAGAGGCTTGGCGACCCTCCCACAAGGTGCATCCTGGAGCCTTTAGTGATCACAGACAGGGATGGAAGACCCCCAAGAGGACCTCCTGGCAGTGCACTGCTTCTGTGTTTGTAGCGGTTGTGCACTGTTGGGAGATCTCATCGGGGTAAGCAGGTCCGTGGTATGTGATCTTCCGTCTGTCCTGTCTTATCGGATGTTTTTCTCGAGCGTGTGTATTATATCATGCCATTTCTTACTAGGGACGTCTCCTTTTGTTGAACATTGTAAGTTTGTTTCCTGTGTGTTCGTGGTTTTGGTTTAGTTGTCAGTACTTGCCAAGTGATTGGCTAGAAAGACTCCTCTGAGGATGGCTATTCGAGTCAAGTAGATTATCTCCACAAAGACCAAGTTGAAGAGTGCTTCTGTGTGTTTTTCGGTTTAGTGTATTTTTATTGTTTTATTGTTTGTTTGTCCCCAGTACTGCACAATATATTTCATACTCTTATGGCACAATCAGCCTGTAAAGCCTGTTTGTGCTGAAAGTGGCATTAAACACCAACCAACTATCCAACCAACCAACCATGCGTCATAGTAAAAGTTGTCCAAAGAAATAGATTGTGATGGTATGGACATGTGTTCAGGAAGGATGATGATGATTGGGTAAAAACGTATGTTACTTTGGAGGTTGTGGGAGCCAGATGAAGATGTAGGCGCAGGAAAACACGGAAAGAGGTTGTAGACAAGGGTATGAATGATTTGCATATAAAACCAAGTGATGATATGAATTGAAGTAAATGCAAGAAAATAATTAGAGGGAATTGGAGCGACAGAAGCAGTGACAGTGATGCTGCGAGCTGAATATGAATTGTTCGTTTCTGGTGTCAGCTCACCAGGTTAACGTGGACTTAATGGCTGTTAAACGAATTTGTTGTTTGTTGTATATCACCCATCAACATACTGACACTCGGTGTTGATATGTGACTTCTGTCCGTACTTCCGTCACTTTGTGATATTGTGTCTAAACTAATATGCATGTCGTCAGTCGGCGGTCCGGCATGGTCACTTCTTGATCATCGCTGTAGTTTTTATGAGTCATAATGCCATTATAAAATTCCAAGGGTACACCGTCAGTGGAGGCGTTAAATACGATGGATGGGAAAATTTGCGTTTTTCTAACGAAATGGCCATGATTGCTAGTCAGTTACCCAATCGATCCGTGTAACTTTGATGACCTTGAGTGATCTTGAAAGGTGGACGTGAATAGCCCAATTTTTCTGGTGGATTGTTTGATCAACAACTATCAAATTCGGAATGGTAACCCACATGGGCAGGTAAGTGTCTTAAGGCGTCAACCGTGCTCCCAACCCAAGTGGGCGGACCCAATGTTTTAGACCCCTTTGCTACGCCCATACCGTTTGGCCTACAGAGACCAAATTTGGCACATTAACCCGTCTAGGGAAGAGGAAGAGGCATGTTTTACGGTCGATGCACCATCACTTCAGTTTTACGGGAAGCCACACGCCCAAATGATGCGACAGGAATCAAGTTTTGCAAGCTGACCGAACTAGGTGAGGGTAACTTTGAAGTATCCACCACGCCGCCTCACGCTGGGGCTGGCTTCAGGGGCTTGAAATTTTTAGTGAACTACTGTGTATGTTCATATGTTTGACCTATAGATGAATGCTGACGCGCGATCTAACCCTACTAGATTTCTGCCCGCGACAGGCAGGTTGTTTGTTAATGTGTTGGTGTGTCAGCAGGATAAATTTGTATGTGGTGGAAAACTTCCATGAAATTTTCTGGGGATAGCTGTGCGATAGGGAAGAAATGGTTAACTTTTGAGACTGATGCAGGTCGTATTCTGGACGAAGGATCGAAATAGCGACCCAGCTCACTATGTTAGGGACGCGCTTTTGCCGTTTTGCTGAGCTGTGTGCTACGTGAGTGAGTGCCGTGTTATTAGCCGTGAGACCTGTGTAGTGCAGTGTATTGATGCGGCAGTGTGGTTTGACACGCAGGTGAGATGGCTGCACAACGGCGAGACGGTAAGGAACGGAGCACGCTACGAGATGATGTCTAATGAGATGATACATTCACTGCGCATTGCTGACGTGACTGGAGACGACGGCGGCACGTTGACTGCTGTAGCCACTAACTCGCTGGGCACCGCCTCACACTCGGCAAGACTGTCCGTGGACACGTCAAACTACCGCCAGCTGCAGCTTGATGAGTGTCCCGTCAACGGCCTTGCTGAACCAACCACATCACTGCGTCACTGGCAGCCTTCTGCCACGTACAGTCCGACATTCCTTGAAGCAGAACAAGCAGTTTCACCGACACAGTTGATTCCAGGTAGTCGGTCTTGTCACTGATAATTTTATTATTTAGCCGTCTAAAAATGTTGACAGTGGCGCGAGTATTATTTTTCAACATGCAGGGTGGACAGGAAAAATTCATATTTTGTTTAATTGGTAAGCCAATATTGAGGGTTTGCACGACAACTCAGGAACGCTTTAAACAAAAGTAGATGTGAGATACAGAGTGTTACACCACCCGGCCGCCTTCTATTCTATACGTCCGTGCGCTCGTGCGTGTCTGTGACGATGATCAATCGACGCGGTAGCTGTGGTTTTTGTCTGAGCTTTGTTACAACTATTTACACACGAGCACACCGCCACTGGTGGCGGGTATCAACAGTCTATCAACTAGTTAGGCTTGACGTCAAAACTGTCACTATCGAGATTATACTCGCTTTCACATTTGACTGAAGAACCACGAACGCTAATAACATTACCTTAAATCCCCTGCTTGCTGTCACTCATCTTGCTCTTCTGTCTTGCGCTCCCCAGTCTCCTGGCCCAGGAGTGCTGTGGCTCGCTATAGGTCCGCCTGGCCGTGCGTACCGCCCACTGGTGCTCTATCATCTTTCTCTCTATAGTTTCAGTTATTTAACGATTTTATATATTAATTTGTCCCTTTAGTCCTATACCCCTAACACAGCGGTGATGACATTATTAGATTCTGAGCGTGGTCACGGTCACCCGCCATGGCGCACACTGACTGACCATTAGATGGGCATTTCATTGCAACACTGGCTAGTTAGTAGTTGACTGGCAGCAAAGCCGCTGCCGACGGTTGTTGGCAGTGGTGTTGAGTAGTTTACTTATGTCAGCAACATTACTGGTATGTGTCCGTTTTGGCTCGTGTAGTTGATCACTTGTGATAGCGGCTCAGTCTGATTGTCGTGCAAAATGGCCGTAAAACGTTGCTGTTTCATCTCTATGTTCAAGTTTCCTCATCCTCAGCGTCTAGCGTCTACTGAGTTGTATTACACACTACACAGATGGGCAAAATCCTGAAGTTTTGTGCACGATTGATTATCTGCGTAAGTGTTAACAGAGAATAGTGTGTGTACGTGTGGCATTTGGTTGGGAGCACGCGTGTTAGCGCGGTGTACTGTGTGCTGGCCAGCTTGGTTGAACGCTGCCGCCGTGGTTATGCCAGCCGCTGTGAAACCTGGCCCACCACGCAAGCACACGTTTATTTATCACACACACACACACACACACACACACACACACCACACACACATGCGTTGTATGCTGGGTTAGAGCTGCGTTCGCTGCCTGAGGTCGTTGCAAGAGGCATTGTTTCTTCAACGCGGCGATCCAGCGCAGTCTCTCTGTGCAGCACCAAGGCGCTACATTGCGCCTGCTCGTCCGTTACTTACTGAGGTCATGAAAGGTCACCGCGTCTGCTGCTACCTACCTACTCTCGCATACCTGTCCACTGCAGTCTGCAAACAACTGCATCTCTTTCGTCTCTCTGTTACCGGGCTCGTGTCTGGTGGGCGGCATAACTTACACCTTTCACTGCATTTACCATTCCACAGACCCTTCCTTCCACTGAATGGAAGGTCTCAAATCTCCACAACTCGCCAAAACGCAAAATCTCCATTGTATCGAACAATATCAGTTTAAACAGCAATCAATAACAGCAGAGTCATGACCATCACTACATAGTGAAATCACGTGTCCACAGTATATGCATGTTCTGAGTGTATTGAAGTTGGCGTTGTGCTTCATACTAAACATCAGAGCCTTAACAGTTTTGGACTTGGTATTCAGACTTGTCCATCGAGCAATGATGATAGATAGCACTGTAGGTTGACAAAGGTGTTCTACAGTGGCTGTAGAAAGCTTATGTGGTCAAATATCTGTAAATAGTACAAAAATTCTAAGTGTATTTAAAATTAAACAGTTATATGCCTATTTATTATACTTAAATGATTACTTTAAACATAGATGACAGAGAGTTTACGGAATCTCAGTAATTCTGGAAGCCCTTAGAAACTTTATACTATAATTTTCGTCGTGACGTAATGGTTATTAAAACAGTGTTAATACTAGAAACCAAAAGCATCGTCCCATGCCGGGCAATGCATACTGTGCACCGCGAGTGGAGTTAACTACTGTCTCCATAGTAACCATAGTACGTAGTATTTGGCGCTGCAGCGGAGTCCGATTGTTTTACGTTTTACATTACGACCGCAAATTTGCGAATCGTGTGGCGCCACATACCGTCGCAACTCCGAAATGTTTAGTGCATTTCAAAGCACATCTGGTCCTCTAACGGACAGCGAAAACATCGTCCAAATCGATGCATAATTGGTGCAAAATATTGGCCAAAAAATGCGGTTCTGAATTTGGTGCTCTTCCGTGTCGCCATCTGACGCCACAGAGAAAACTGCAATATAGGTGCACAAATACAGTCCCGCATGTACACAAATGCCGAGAAAGTAGTTTGGTTTAGTAGTTTCAAAGTCGGTTTGGCTTTGACATACGCATTAAGACGATCTCGACACTGGTTAGTTGCTTGATCAGTGATGCTCTGCTGGATTCCCGACCATGCTTCAATCGTTTCTTCAGGCACTTTAGCGTTTGATGCGTCCCATTGACCTCCGCGAAATGTCAATTTCCCTGGCGATCTGGCGGGTAGTTTTGTGTGTCCCTAGTGCACCGTCCTGACTGAGTGCCAAATCATTGACTGTATCAATGTTCTCAGCAGTATGTGATGTGCGAGGTCTGCCACTGCCCAGTTGTCAATCTGTTGTGCCGGTTTCTAGCAGTTTTTAAGAAGATAATTCAGACTGCGCAAACGCCATATTTTTTTGTGTGTAAACTCTTTAATTATTTTTAGCACTATAGCTTTTCAGTAAATTCTAAGTATGCATTAAAATCCAATCTTCTTTAGTGTAAAGCATGATGAACTTACGCAGATAATTTATGATGTCGTCTGCTAACTTGCAAACAAAAAATATTAAGCTGGTTCTCTGCTTGAGTCTACAGATAATATGAAATATGCAGCGGATGGAAAATTCATTCAGGTTTCTGTTTACCAAAAATTATCAACATAGAACATGGTTTGACGGAGTTATTGAGAAAATAAAAGGGTGCAGTTTTTTTGCGCCACATGGTAGTTTTTCGACCCCGAGTGCCGGTACCCAATTCCAAGGAAACCCTTTCAGCACTATAGCTTTCATATACACCACGGTGGGGAAAATTTGCGATTTTCGACTGAAATCGCCGTTTATCTCGGAAACGGTACAAGATAGGCCCATGGTTGCTATGCAACATTAATAAGAAGTCATATGTGGCGGATTGATCCGTGTCGGTTCGGATGACCTTGAGTGACCTTGAAAGGCGGGACGAGGTGGGTCATATTTTTCAGGCAGATACTCTTTAAAAACGGCTCGTACCGTTTGACTCAGAACGATCAAATTCGGCATGATAACGTGGGGAGGGGCGTATTTCTAGGGGGTCAGTCACGCCCCTATTGCAAGGGGGCAGGGCCCCATCGCTCCCTAATTTTAGGGTTCCCTTCTATTTATGCACACACCCTTTGACAAAGAACTATCAAATTTGACGTAGTAACACATATGAGGAAGGAGCGGGCTTGTGTTTATGGGTCAGCCACGCCCCATATCAAGGGGGCGGGGTCCCATCGCTCCCCAGTTTTGGGATCCCTTCTATTTATTTGTAACCCTTTGTCGGTGCACAATTAATAGAGATATAAGAGAAAATATCCTGAATGTTCTTTTTCTGTCGTCACGGTATAGAATACATGAAAACCTTGAGTGGCCTGTGGCTCCGCTCCAGACAGAGTGTTTAAGCGCTGCTGTGGGCCCACCAGTGAATAAAGAGCTGTCACTGAGCCCTGACCTTGCTGTCGGCCTTCCACATTTCGTCCTTCGACTATCGCAGCTCCACTTGACTGCCCATGTTCGTTTGCCGCTCACAGAATCCTGTATCCGCCACTGCGGCCCACTGTGCGGACTCGGTGAGCCAAGTCACACGTGGTGCATGCGCCGGCGGCTGAGAGGAACGGTGCAGGGCGGCTGTACATACCGACCGGCGTGAATGACGTGCGATGTACAGGTGATATCATCGCCCGCTGCCACTGCTGCTGCTGCTGCTGCTGTGCAATCCGATGCTAGATCGTCCGTCTGACTAGGTACGCCGGCAGATCTGGCACAACTCGGTCGGTCGTTTTACTCGGCCACGGCTGTCGGCCTGCAGTGCAGACTGCGATATCGTCTACGTCTGTCGGCGCATCATCGTATAGAATCAGAAGAAAAACTGCTTCGGCAGTCTGCCGCCTGGAAGCGTTGAAGTAATGCGCGCGTCTTTGCACTTGTCGTTGCTGCACAGAAACGGAGTTGCAGAGTGTGGACTTTCGGTCATCAGAGTTTGTCTACTGACGGACGCGCTATAGCGCTATATGTGTGCAGTGCACGTGTTGTTTGAAGAACAACCCGCCAACACGCGATTCGGGTATACACACGCGATTATATTTGTATGTTCAAAACGGATTCAGTTTGAACTGGAGCAGTTGTTCATACGAACAGTGACAGAAGAAAAGCGTGAAGAAGTAGTCAAAGGCAGAAGAAATGCTGGATAAACATTGGTTGAAAGTAATCTAGAAATCTGGAATTAAAACATCCACGTACTAAAAGCAGAGAAGTCGAATTATATTATGCGGCTCATTCCTGAAGAACAGGATTAGTGGCGTGAGCATGCAGACAAAGACAGTTCTCTAAGTTGTTGAAAGTCGTGGTTCGAAAGGAATAGACCGTTGACCTAGATAACATCATTCTGTTTGCCGTGGTTGGTAAACAACGGGGCTCGTAAGTAGCGACGACTGACGTGCTACGGAGTGGGTCTGCCGGTTGTCGGTCGGTCTTGACGTCTGTTGCCAGTGTAGAAATATTAGACCGGCGCAGGACGGCTGGTGGGTGAGCAGAGGAGAGTTGTGATTGCGACGCGACGAGCTGCCGCTAGTGTTTTAGCCACCAGGCGGCTGTTGCTGCTGCTGCTGCCGCTGCTGCTGCCGACACTAACTCATTGCATCGCCGTCTGTCTGAGTGGAAGGCGCGGCGCGGCGCCCCTCGCCTCACCTCGCCTCGCCTCGCCAGAGGTAAGAATAGCTACGTCTGCCTGCCGTGCCGCGGCGCCTGGGGTCGTCGCCGCCGCGAAGCTAGAACCAGTGCCACGACCGACCAGGCATGCTGTGCACGCACCGGCCTGCCGCCCAACTCCAGTTGCCGGTTGCGGCGGCGTGAATTGGACTCTATGGTTCCGACCTACTACAGCCGCCGGCCGGACATTTCGAGCGGTCATGAAGGAGGACCGTGATGATGTCGTTGGACTGTACATCGAGGTCGAAGACGGACTGTTACTGGCGGCGTTGTGATGTTTCGCGTGGCGCGCGCGCGCTGCGGCGGCTTTGATGCCGAACTTTCGACGTAGTCCGGCAAAGAACAACGACTGAGTGAGTGTTTCGACGTGCCTGGTCGACCGACTGAATCATCATCATCATCATTCGCGTCAGTGGAATTTCGACTTCGTGCAGTTGGAATGTCTAGAGACAGCTGGTCGTCCACGGCAGCTGAAATGAGGCAAAGGATTGCTGGTCACATATATGGTGAGTGTTCTCTGCGTGGTAATTAATGTACATCCTGAAATAGAAACGCGATCACAATCACACGATCTTTCATTACACTGCGCGCTAAGCTTAGCGGCGCAGTGTATTGTAATCGGTCCTGTCTGTAACGGGCGGGCGGCGTTTGTGGCTTTGTCCGGCTGTTACCACGATAAGTCGAAATTGCGTGCAACGATCTTCACCAAACTGGGTTTGTAGGTGAAGGTAGTGAGTGACCATCTCCAGCTGATTAAATTGTGTGGCCGTCCTGTTTGCGGCCCCGGGAAGGGGGTCTGTGGCGGGGCGAAAATTTTTGGATCCGCCTTATTACAGGCAGCGCGCAGTGTTTGCGTCTCTCTGAGCGCTTTTTGCTTTTTTTTCTTCAACATGCGCTAACTTGCAGAACAAGAAGTATACACTGACAAGTTCCGGTTGCTGTACATGTATTTAATGTACTCCAGCACAGCGCAATGTTGTCCCGAAGTTGAAATGTTGTGCGAGGCGCCGCAGCCTCTGCAGACCGTGCATAGAGCAATATTTCACTGACAGATAATGTCAGTATTACTTGTATTGGATTAGTAGTCCGAATTAATGAGTTATGATCATCTAGTGTGATTGGAAAACGAAAAAGTCAGCCACAGTGTCATTTGTTAAGAAATGTTTAATAATTCTGACCGTTTACTATGTCGAAGATAAGCTGATGGACTAGTATAGGTGTATATTGTTGATCACGTCCTCGATTTCGTCCATTCTGACTTCGCCAGTTTGGATGTTCGTATAAGATTCAAACGGACTTAAGTGGCGTTTATTTTAGTGAGTTTTCCGTTGTGTAGCAGAGTGAAGCAAGTTGGATAGTAATACAGCAGCTGCTGTTGATGAGACGTTGTGTTGGTGTCTGATAACAGACGGCGTGTAGCCTGAGGTTGTGATAAAACAGAAACCGGTTTCGTTGACTTTTCAAGCGTGAGACTGTTTCGCTTCTTCCTGTGAATCGTAGAAAAAGCGCTCAAGTTTCGCTTAGCAGCAACAGAACTTGGTGGAATTTGCAGCAGTTTTCTGGCGATACCGCTAAATGGTGAACTGTGGCAAAGACCTTTCCATCACGCTGCTGGACTGCATTCAGACACTAACTTCTGTTTGTTGTTGTTTTTTACTGTTATACATCTATATATGCATTTTACTCGTAAATTATGCGCCTTTTAAGTTATTGTTGGTAAAATCTAGTGTTTAGTTGGTTTTAAAAATCCGGTAAATTTACCGGCAGAAAAAAAACAGTAAAATATAACGTGGATTATTACTGGTAAATTAGGCACAAACGGTTTTTAGGCTCGACGCCTTAGCGTTGAGCGTAATAGCTACAGCGACGTGGCTGGCTGGCTGGCTGTCACACTCCGGTATTGTATCAAAACCGCTAAACCTATCGGAAAACTTATTCGACCGTCTGAAAGCCCCATCACTCTAGTTTTCTGAGACCCCTGCGCCGATACAAAATTC
>Ga0049107_10000836_pt1 | contig 10228 bp, 7 predicted proteins | sample WorMetilPIANOSA1_FD_61187 | JGI IMG/M metagenome (GOLD analysis project Ga0049107, IMG submission 61187) | Marine gutless worms symbiont microbial communities from Max Planck institute for Marine Microbiology, Germany - Olavius ilvae PIANOSA.1 | ecosystem: Host-associated > Annelida > Digestive... | reverse complement strand
CTATCAAATATGTTTTAGGTTACCGATCCCGAACCCTAAACCCTAACCCTATAACTGACCCTAACCCTAACCTTAAAAATGAGTCACTGTTGGCTGCAGCCTGAAACGTCCACAATTTGCAGCAACATTCCACATAATGTCCACAAAACCTAACCCTAAGTTCCTAACCCTAACCCTGTGGACGTGGCTTGCGCCATTGTGGACGTGGCTCCGGCTGCAACCAGCACTATCTGCTAAAAATTACAAAAAAGAAAATGACACCGGAATGAAACCTAAAGTTATATCTAAAAGTAGATTTCCTGGGGACGGGGTGGGTTTATAAGAGGCCTATAACCAGAATCGGAAGTCAAACACATATTGTCGGTTCTGACTTCTAGTCGTTCTAAACCCGGTGTCATCGTACACGTTGTAAACAGTAGAAATATACTAAGGAGATTGCAACCGGCTGTCTAAAGCCAGACGGAACGACGGAACGGCTGACGGAACAGCAATTACGAACTAAATAGGGCGAGTCATTGAACAAATAGAAAAAAAATACAAAGGAGAGCGACCAAACTTGTCATTTCACTATGAAAATTGCCATATAAGGAACGTCTACTCTGTCTAAATTTACACACATTAAAGTACAGAAGACTACGTGGTGATATGATTGAGGTCTTTAAATTAGTAAATAACGTGTATGACAGCAGAGTTGCACCATCATTATCTTATAATACGTCTGTTACCAGAGATAACAAATTCAGGTTGCAGAATCAGAGTTTTAATTGTACGCAGTGGCTACGGTTCCGTCCAGACGGAACCGGAACTTTTTTCCTTCGGGTTCCGTCCACACTACGGGCAGTTCGTAAGTAAGCAAGGACAGTGCCCCGCCGAATTTCTTCACGGCTATGTTCCGTCCAACTGTCATTGTTAGTCGAAGCTATGAATTTATATTTGATTGCCCATGCTGTGGGTTATGCCTTCAGTGCTTTGACGCTGTTGGTTGGGCGGCAGGAAGGGCATCCGGCCTGTTGAAAATTGGAGTGAAGTGGTGGAGGCGTGGGTATAACTGGTTACGGTATCTGTTTGGACTGGAGCGAGTGCAAATGATCTGCATGTGGTCCACCTGATGCGACTTCCACTCCATCGTGTCTTTCTACATTAAAAATCCCGAATGGTTTAACGTTCTCGTGCCGGCTTACACACTGGTTGTCCTGGACAACACACGAGGCCGTTGTAGTAATAGTTCCTGTGGTGATGTCTGCATTGTGCTACTTTACTGTTAACGCGTGTATTAAATGTATGTGCATTTCTTGTCATTCTATATCACTTTCTTTCGCCTATTCATTATGTGTCATATGTTTCACATCGTGGTCAACTGGTCCTAAATATTAAACTCAAGTACTATTCAGTGAACTAAACGTAGTCTCATTCTGCATTATCTATATACATGTAGGCCGTGCTTTTCTAATTATTCTGCAGTATTGATTGTTGAACTTTGCTGTTGTTAATGACGCTAATGTTTCATAGTATATAATGTGTGTTGTTCTGGATGTGAACGTCGCATCTGTCACAAATAATAAACTTACTTGCTTTCGTATGCCAACTGTATATTCTAATATAACTGGACGAGAAGTGGTCACTTGACCACTCATATGGCTCCAGGCTGCTTCCCAGCTACTTATTGAATTCTGACAAGTATGGTGTAAGCCTATTAGGTGAAACTCAATGGCCAATGGCCACAATTTTTGGGCCACCCTGTCGAAAATAACATGCCAATACCGACATGCACTGCATGGATATACGCTGTGCAGCAAGTTCAATAACATAGTAGTTACGTGAAATGCATTATATGTTCAAATGTCATGAAAGCAATAAACCTGGCCTTACAACATCATTACGTAATGCCATCACTGCAGCAAACAGCAAAACATGAAAAACGACTGTAAGAAGTCCAAGGTAACAGCATCAAATGACAAATAATCATTATCGCAATCAAAGGTCAACTGCTTATCAGTGCTTCCTTCACCTCGAAACAAAAATTTCAGTCAGTGTAAGTGGAGATCGAGCTGTGAAGAAAAATTAGTCATTATATGTAGGTTTTGTATCATGTCACTGATAAAAATATTTTTAAAACAAAAAAACAATGGCTCGGTAGGCCTACCATGGCCAGTGTGAACCTATGCGATCAACGTCAGCACAATCCTATACCTATATAATACCGATATGCGATAATGAAGAAAATTTTTAAAAAATCATTACAATAGTATCCGCAGTCAGTGGCTTTTCATAATGCATTAAAGTTCAATAAAACCTGAAAGTGAAATAAACTGGTTGTGTTCAAATGAAACACTGCACCTGCCTTGACTCATTACTCACAACCATAATATTACAGCACGAAATTCCTAACATAGCATAGGCAGACAAAACAATAACCTCAGCAGAAGCCTAGATAGCAGACTGAAGTTACCTGCTGGAGGTAAATTTTGAATTTTCCCCCCATCACTTTTTAGGGTAGGGGCAGAAAGTCCCCATGTAGCATGGGGAGGGGGTTGATGGTAAGCAAGTGTGTCAAAAATCAGCTTGATCAATTATTCATCCACCTCGCGAGGATTCATGCTTGTCACAGACAAACAGCCACACGCACGCACGCATGGATGCACAGAATCGCCATAGCATAAGAAAGACCTTCGCTCTGCTAAAAAGGACTAGAAAGTACTTCGAACTACAATTCAAATAGAACACAGCACCAGGTGGCAAATAATCATCTAGTTTAAAAACCAATATGCAACATAAACTGGAGAACCAGTAACACAAAATTAGCATAAAAATCCACTTTGTTACAACAACTGCATAGCAGAAATACATAGTCCAAATCAAAGTTGAGTCCATTACATATCTAATACACGTTACCACGGAATCACAGGTTCATCTTACATACGTAGCAATACCATTCATTCCTGGGAGCACGCTCAATGCCGACACACTGCCAATGATACCATTCTAGGCAGCTGTCGCATTCGACACAGTTCGTGTCAGCTGTGTCTTTACAGCAACAGCTGCATTTCCACAGATTCATTTTCCGACGTTCCTTTAGCGCACTGAGCAGTTTTTTCCATGCAGGTGGAGTAAGTAATGGTTTAATGACAGTCAACACTACATCGTCATGCAAAATTATTGACGGCAGCTCGTCCGGCTGCAAACGCAGATGCTGCGGACCCACAGGATTCGTGTTGTTGACATCCTCTGGACGTACTCCAGTCACCAGACTCCGAACTAGAGTCAAAGTGCGCTCGTCGACACGTTTATGCTTGTATGGCACACACATCTTATTGGCACTGCGTGTCTGTCCAATGGCAGTCTTCTTAGTCTGCAAACGTGGGCGACCACGAACTTTCACAGCAGGTGGAAACTTCAATAACTGGGCACTGCTGCTGCACTCGCCAACCTGTGTGTGTGTTTTTTCGTTCTGAATACTCTCAGGAGCTAGAACTGCATTTACACTAGCACCGCCATCCACATGCAGCTCTTGCATTACGGGCATACAATATCCATGTTCCGGCACAGTCTGGGATGGCATGCTGTCAAATGCGTCGGCTTGTGACTCCTGGCAGACTGCAACCGTGTCATGTACAGCAACATCCACAACATCTTCGCAAGTGGCACAGAAAACGGTATCTGCCTCAGTTTCCATATGTGCAGCGACATCATGAACGGTGCACTGAACACCTTCGACTGATTCAGTATAAGGTAATGTGTCATCTGCAGCAATGTCACCGACACTGTCAGTGACAGTGCTGTCTCCTGAATCACACTGCAGATTCTCACCAATAGCATCACTTGTATTCTCACTGTTGATCACTACATCGTCATGATCACTAACTTCTGACACACAGGCAATGCTGCCTTGCTCCCACAACTTCTGCAGGCTTACCAGCACGTGTAGTCTATCAAAAAACTGCTGAGTACCGCACTCACATGCCAACTCTGACAGACGCTGCACAACACGTCTGCAACTCTGAAACTTCTCAGATGTTGTTAGTGGCCTGGTGGTCGAGTGAGACGTGTGTATTACCGGCTGTGCTGCTTGTGGCCGCTGGAACATGCGATGACTGGCAGCAACATCTTGCTTCAGCCATCGCTTCCATATGCCATCAGCCGTGAACAGTGGTTGCTGCAGGCATCTACGAGCAGCAAACACGTGCCGACACGGCAAACCGATGGTTCGCTGAAATGCACATATACAACTTTCTGCTGACACGAGAGCTTCTTGTCCATCTGCAATGGTGGTCACGTTACTTCCCTCACTGTCTACAGTAACTTCCAGCGCTGTTGACAGACTGAGCTGTTTCAGTGTTAGCTTCAATGCGAATGGTGTGAGACATTCAGTGAACAGAGCTTCAACACTGCCAGCTGCATACGGACGTGTGGCGACCTTCTCTAACGCATTCACGAAACTGTGATCGCGCTCATGGCGCATGCTGGAAATGGTAGCAGCGAGATCTTTGAAAAACACTGGCAGACTACTACCCTTTTTCACCACTGCCTTTAGCCTTCGATTCACAGACTCTAAGCGGTTATTCGTTCTTTCTCCAAAAGTAACATTCTCCCGCTGCCAACAGAGTACCCACTCACAGCGACAAGTATGCCAGTTTGCTTCAAAATATCTAACCACACTTGCTGGCATAGTGGAGTGCAGATGGTCCCGGAGGCTGTCATACTGAGACTCTGTTGATGCGTACACCAGTGATTGCATGACTTTCAGTGCCGATGCTCGCTGCGCTTCATTGATGCCCATTTTGGTCGTCGTGATTTCACGGCTCATGGAACGCAACACATGGAAGACGCACAGCAGAAGTGAGGCGTCACTGAATTCCTGTCTAATGGCATCACGTTCTGCCATATCCTTATCTGTCATAACTGTTTTTATCTCAGTCCACTTGCTGTTTCTCTGTTTGAACTGTTTCAACGCAGAACGTAAGCTCTGTGTGTCCTCCAGCGTACTGAGAAACAGTGCTACTATTTCAGACTCGCCATTTGGGCCAATGCACAACATGACATACAGTGCCATGTGTACATTGGTCAGCTTGTATGTGGCATCAACCAAAACCAACTCTGGATACTTGTCGAAGACGAGCTTCATCTCACTGTCTTGTAAGAATATGCCATTCACTTCACCGCTGTCATTCGATGAGATTTCAAGATCTGCACCTACACATAGTATTACACAACCACAAATATCAATATCATATCATATCATCATCATATCATATCATATATTTATTCGCTCACAAAAGTAGATGACACCAGGAAAACCAATAGTGATTAGCAAGACGAACAAGGCTCCGAACAAGCACTTACTGCCGCCTAAACGAGTGGTGTAAACAGTATCTTGTAAACACACAATGCAACACAGAAAAAATTAAAAACATTTGGTAAAATTACTCAGATAAACTTAAAAAACTGAACAACAATTTTTTTTTACAGAGCTGAAATCAATGATATCAACAGGCAGTGCATTCCATGCATTTATTACACGCTCACTGAAAAAAATGAGCTCTGGCACTGGTGGAGAATTGAGGCTTGTATAACTTATAGGGATGTCCACGGGTGGAGGTACAGTAAGTGAGAGAGAAAAACTCATCCATGCAGATGTCTACAACATGAAATACTATTTTGTTACACCACACACGATCAATCACTAAACGCCTCACTTCCAAACTGTGTAGCTGCAGACGGCGCAACCGATCTGAATAGGAGTAGGTTGTCAATGGTAACCAACAGCAGCCGTCGTAACTTATAACTCAAGAACTGACAGGGCTAATTTAAACAGAATTTAGACATCTTAATTGAAAAAAAAATCAAATATTACTGTAAAAAAACTTCACTTTTTAAACCGGTCGGTAACGTCGACACTGTGGTTGAATCACAGCTCTAACACAGCAACTATCAAAAAGGTGATACAACTTGTCCACACATTGACTATCTGGCTATGTGCTGCTGAGTAATATCACCTGTTTGACATTCGCTGAGAGTTGAAACATTTAAATACCTTCAACTTCCTTCAGTGATTCAGCAATGTCATTCAAGTCATTACGTCCAGTCATGTGTGAAGCAATATTATGAATATCCTTCAATGTAATTTTCTTGCCTGGCAAAAAAACATACACAAATAAGAAATTAGCATATGCAGAGTGCAGACCTCCAGCAAGCCCACCATTGGTTGATATTCACAGAAGCCCACAGGTGGGTACACTGATGTAGACCCCCAAGCCGCCGAATGTTAGCCGGCTGGCCAAATATTACAGTGTTAGCCGAAAAGCCGCCGGAAAAAAATATGGCTAGCCAGAAAACCTGATCAGCAGTATTTTGAAATGATTTAGGCCTATTTATGATACTGACATAGTGGTTTCATACAAGTGAGAGTTGTGTAAGTTGTGAATGAATAAAGATAGTACTAGTACTGCTACAGTCAGCATTTGGTGTATCATTAAATTTGACAACTGGCGGAATTTTCGGCGAAAAGAAGCCATATATTGGGAATTTTTAGCCACAAATTTCCATTTCCGCAGTTTTCTGGCTAAGCCGAAAAGCCGCCATAAATTTTGATAACCCAGCCGCAAATCTAAAAAAAATTCGGCTTGGGGGTCTACACTGATGCAATCCAGTTGCTACACTAGCTTGTGAAATCTTTCTGTTGAAAAATGAGAATATTCATGACACAAGTGAAGCATTTTATAAACCTCTGTCACTCAGATCACAGTATCGAAAATAGTTATGCGATGATATCAGCATCGTTTGGTTCACTGCACTGGCACAGTGACAGTTCTTCGTACGCCATATGATGGTGGCATTTTTTATCACTTAGCAGGACATTGCACTGATGCACAGGACAATTTAGTAGACTCATGAGTAAGTTTCTAGTACCAATTGCGTGCATCATCATGCATTACGACCGAATACTTTACCGCAATGTGTACAGCAGTAAAGAGTAGGAAATAAATTCCTGCAGTACCTGTTGTCTTCAGAATATGTTGCTGAATCAACCATTTGTTAGCGTGCAGACTCAGCATATGCACCACCTCATCCTTCTCGCTATTATCCAAACGACGACGTTTAGACAAATTCTCCACAATCTCCTTTACAAACACAACCACACAACGTATATAAAACAACGAGCAGATGAACACCAGCTAATCATTCGTTATGTTCTACGACTGAAACAAGAACTACCGGCTAGCTTCCTTTTTTGAACAGTGTATATTACGGCAACCAATTTTTCTATCCATTTTCATGTACAAAAATGGGCACATTGTCCACAAGCATGTATATGTCGAAATATCACTTTTGCAGCTACTAGTCACTAGCGTTTTGTTGTGTGACGACACCACGGAGGCTACCAAACTCTATGAACACAGCACAACATTTGCTCATATCTGAACTATGCATCATTATAACCATACTTACTTTTCGTACTTCATGGTTATGTGCCGCCTCCACTTTGGTCACAACCAATTTACTGCCATCTTCATTTGCTGTCAACCAAATGCCAAATGGGCAGTTCATCTTGTATGTGCTGCAACATCAATTCACAACATATGAACATAACACCACTATGCACTACAACAATGGTATGTATTCAGAGAGTTCAAGCTACACTCAATTACACAGTGGCTATGTCCCAGCCACAGTTTGTAAACTAAATAATATTATGTAATGCTTGACCACAACAATGCACACGTGTAAATGCATACAAGTAGCGGCTATCACAACTATGAAACCGCACGCTATTGGTTGCCATGTACTTGAGCAATGTCGGTTACGTACACAGCCGCCGCGGATGTCGGTGGAGGGGGGCAAGTGTATGGATTGAAGCCAAGGCCGATGGCCAGTTCTTCATTTGTGCTACATTGCTTTCGGACAAATGTGTTCACAGGTGTATCCGACAGAAATCTCATACCATTAGCAACAGATATGTACACAGAGTATTACTGTTGAGACCGTAGTGTTGTTATGAAACCAACAAGTACCTGTGATTGGGTCTGCTGCCTTTTGAACGACTTGAGAATTTCTTGCCACCATGATAACAGGCATAATGAACGGAATAATAAATCAGATCTTGGTTTACACTGCTAGCCCTCTTTACGCCTTTCTTTTGTGCCGCTTCCACAGTCCGGCTGTCTCGCCTGTACAGGGACAGTGACTCACGGTCCTCCAGTTGTTTGATGGCTTCTTCCAGCTGGGCAAATGAAGTGAATGAGGCGCCGACTTCCATGATATTACTCCACTGCAGACATACTGATAAACGAATTACTAAAGAGAAGTACTAAAACAAACTAATCAAAATTCAAAACAACAAAAGACCGAAAAAGCGAAACCGGAAGTAAACACAGGACGGAGAAACACCAGCGTAATATCTATGCTCGGCATTACACTATCATCACTATGGACGGAACCCGAAGGAAAAAAGTTCCGGTTCCGTCTGGACGGAACCGTAGCCACTGCGTTAATTGTAACTTTAGAAAATTTTTCTTTTCTGCAAGAACAGTAAACATGTGGAACAGTTTACCAAATTATGTAGTTGATGTGCAGTCTATTGATGTATTTACTAGATAAGTTTTGGGCACAACAAGAAGTTAATGTTTGACTGGACTGCAGACTTGACTGGAACCGGAGACAGATCAGAGTAAACAGTTGAAAGTTATTAGATTAGTAGCTATAATTGAAGAGCTCCGTGAATGAACCGAATAAGTTCCACATCTATGAAACTGAGAAAATCACTCATAAAGCCAGTGATGCGGCAGAATATATCGAGTTGTTCGGTTCTTTCACCCGAGATCGTCATGCACGACGCATTTAATGTTATTCCCTGAACGTCCGGTGATATATGCGTCGTCGTGCCTGACGATCTGGGGTGAAAGAACCGAACAACACGTTATAATAGGTTTTGGACAGCTGGCTGCAGTCGTTTAGAATACGTAGATATTCGTTTAGTATATTAACCGAATTTAATAATATTTTAAAACACTAGAATCTGACACTCCCCTTCCACCAGTAAACAGAACATCTGAAACAGAACACGATTGAGTGATGGGCGGAAAAAAGAAATATATCAATATATTCGGTTCTTTCACGGAGCCTTCAATTAGTAGCGTGATACGGATATTAGTGCCTGCATCCGTTCATCTGCATTGCTGATTGCTGATACAGCCGACGCAACAATAGCATAAAAGTAGACGGGACGACAGTGTGGCCGTGGTCGTCGTCCGCCGTGATTAGCCCTAGGAACCATACCGACTCGTCTGACTGCACTTTTAAGTTGCTCACATTATTAACGCGAGTAATTTTCATGGCCATGTGGTCTGCGGCAGTTAACAGCGATTAACCTGAGCAATAGCGCAGTTCGCTATTACTATAAATAGCAATGTTTGCCTGCACATCCAGTATACAGTGACCTTGCAACTTGGGTTAGGGGTCACTCAAAATCATTGAAACTGACACATATCAATCTGCCACCTATGACTTCCTATTAACGTTCCGTATACAGCAGTCACGAGCATATCGTAAGACTGTTACCGAGATGAATGGAGATTTCCGTGAAAAATCCCGGAATTGGCACTGCACATGCACGGTACCTGCCCAGCCACAAAAGACTTACCACATCACAGCGGCCTCATGGCAATCAGCCAAACTTTCACGTCGGGCGGTCGGCTCGTGTTTTTGCGGCTTAAATCGTGGCTTATTTTTGGCTTAATAGCATTTTCATGCTTTGATTTGAAAGTTTAGTAAATTTATGTACTATTCGTAGCCCAAACCCCTTAATTGATGATCACCAAAAGTTGCGTGCATGATTAGGTCCAGGATATCTACCAAAACGCAAAATTTAGTCATGATCCCTTAAGGGGTTTCTTTTCCCCGTATGTGCGAAAATGCGCATCAAAGATGTTTACTTGGCTTTTTTTGGGGGGGGGGGTTCTTCCAACACTCCACAGCCAAGGCCCCAAACCGATTTTCATGCACAATGCGTCAAACGATGCGGTTCTGCCCAAGGATGTGCCTTTTGGGGTTAGAAAACAAAAATTTAACATTTACACCCCGTAATTCTCGGAAAACCGCCATTTTTGGGCCTGCTTTTGGCAGGACAGAAAATTTGCGACCGAGAACCGCTTTACAATGGGGTGCTCCCATGTAAACTCCCCTTAATCGTCGTTGTAGCCCCATAAAAGTTATATAGTGAATAGGCAAATTG
>Ga0049107_10000835_pt1 | contig 10236 bp, 5 predicted proteins | sample WorMetilPIANOSA1_FD_61187 | JGI IMG/M metagenome (GOLD analysis project Ga0049107, IMG submission 61187) | Marine gutless worms symbiont microbial communities from Max Planck institute for Marine Microbiology, Germany - Olavius ilvae PIANOSA.1 | ecosystem: Host-associated > Annelida > Digestive... | reverse complement strand
TTTTTTCCAGATCTTAGCAGTGGTGTTGTTTAGGAGGTAGGTCTATAGAATGTGTGATATATACATTTGCAATTATTTATGTTAAGCTCATGCCATGTGTCGGCCCATATACTGACATTAAAAGTCACATTATGTATTTGCTGTTGTACTTGTAAACTTATAAAGTTTACTGATCCTTGCTGTTGTAGAAGCATTTGCATGTCTCTGTCATCAGCATAAGTAGATACTTCAGTGAGCAGTGTCTTACAAACCTCTGGCAATTATTTATGTGTCCTATAAACATCAGAGGTCCTCATATACTTCCGCGAGGAACTCCATTCAATACCTTATGCTAGTCTGAGTATTTCTCATTAGTGATTACTCCAAAATGTGTAACCCTGTGTTAGACATTGATTTAATACAGTTGATATGCTCACTTCACTTCATTTTCTACTGGCTAATACTGTTCTTACAGGTACGCATTAGGATATAACTTACCATGAATAAATCTGGCTGCAGTTAAAGCATTTTTTGTTTTAATAATAATAATAATTTTATTTTATAATATTATTTGTCAGCCTCTTGGGGTACTGGCATCAGAGGGCTGATGAGAGGCATGGCATGGCAACCCTCTCCCAAGGTAACCAGGAGCCATTACTGGTCAGAGACAAAGTTGGAACACCCCAGGTGAGCTTGGGGTCAGCAAGTCCGTGGAATGTGAAATTTTCCCTTCAGTGCTTTGACACTGTTGGTTGGGCGACAGGAAGGGCATCCAGCCTGTAAAAAAACTGGATGTTGGTTTGTTGATGATGATGCTTTGACAGGAGCTTTGCACGACTTATAGCTCCAGTAGTCCAGTTTTCACCACCACCGCCATCATCCTTTGCTTCAATAAACACCGGCTTACCCAGGTTCACCTGGAAAGTGGCCCTTAAAATGGAGAGAGAGAGCCTCCTCTTACCCAGACTTATTCTGAGTTAATTAAAGGTCATTGCTAGTAGATTGGCAGTCTGTGCTTAAGTGGACAATGTTTGCTAGGGAGAGATTGGCAGTCTCTCCCTAATAAAATAACTTAGGCATATACAGACTAACCTTATTCCCAACCCTAATCCCAAAACTTTAAACTTTGCTTATGCTGTTAATGCCAAGCCTAACCATGCCTGGTAAAAGTATCTACGTTAAGCATGCACTCCTAAATGCACTCCTAAACTATGCATGAACTAAATTAAATCAACTTTATATCAGTGGTTTCTATTGCTATAGTTTGCTTGTAGGACCAATGGAGCAGAATGGAGTAGCAGCTGCTGTTGATGATGCAGCAGACGTTGGTTTGGCAAAGAACCGTTCACGTAGGGAAAAGAAAGACCGTTATGGGCGGAAAGCTGCTTTTGAACAACTTCGTGATGCACGATCTGGACAGAGATCACGTTACACGATTTCTGAAGAACGCAATATTTATGAAGAGGTTGACGAAGAAGAATATTCAAGAATAGTCCGCGACAGACAAGATGATGATTGGATTGTTGATGATGGGACCGGATATGTTGAAGATGGTCGTGAGATTTTCGATGATGATCCTGAAGCCGTTGTCACTGCAGGGAAAAGGAAAAGTACAGCAAGTGCAAAGCCGGCAAAAAATCCAAACATTCGACCAACTGATTCCAAACCAAAAAGTATTCGTGGAATGTTTGCTGCAGCTGCCGCTAAGCCAAAAGTACAGAAGGCGGTTAATTTGGAGGAGGATGATATTCTTGGTGACATCATGGGAGAACTGAAGAAAGGAGATGCACAAACTGTTCGGCTGCCTCCAGTTAAAATGTTACGACAGGTTGAACCAGGATATCCTTCAGCAAGGACAAACAAGGTGGAGTGTAATGGATTCGCGGGAAGAGTGCATCCTGGCAATGGAGTTGCTGTTGAAAATCCCAAATATGGGTCTGCATTAGCAGCATCTAGAATTCATCGTGATGATTCAAACTTTAACAATAAATCTATTGAGAAACCTAGTTCTGGTCATGTGAAGGCTGCAACTATTCGGAAGGAAAAATGCTCATACCAGCAGAAAAGTGGTACTGTTGGTAATGTTTCTTCATTGTCGCAGCAAATACAGGAGTTTACTTCTCAGGATCTTCCTCGTCATAATTCTGAAGTTATAGAAGATTTTGACAATGAAATGGATACCTCAGCTGCATGCAGTGAAGTTGATGTATCGGGGATTGACTTTAATGACAACTTTGAACAAGATCTCACAGTGAATGAGCTACCGTGTGTCACAGCAGGTCTTAACTTATTTGATTGACTGTTATTTTATACAGCCTTGAGTATTGAGTAGTTCTGGTTGTTATTTTTATACTAATATTGAGTTGAGATCTATCTTTTTCTGATATTGCATTATTTGTCATCGGTACACTCAAATGTATTGACACTCTAGCATTTGAAACACTGACTAGCAAAAGTTGAATACCTGGTATTTAAAAAAATACTTAATGTTTTTATTTGAATAATGCAGCCACTTTATTTGTGATTGATACACATATTTAATGAATGATTTCATATTGCCTGTGTAGCTCTCTCTATGTGTATGGTATTCTAGAAAATTGTGTATTATATTATAATAAAACTGCAAATATAAATGTTTACAACTTACCTGTTTAAAACTCACTGTAAGGGTGATGGTTATAGCTCTAAAACTGCAAATATTATGCCAAGACTCGTGATAAAACAGACACTGTCATGAGATCACTGTGTTGAATTGGAATTACTCAGCCATTGTAAAGTCTGCAGTCTTCCTTAGTGTTCTGATCATGTTATAATGTTAAAATGCTATCAGTAACAACTGTGTAACTGTCTTTGTGTCACCGTAGGAAATGGTGCAGTTGCCTCAGTTGAAGAAAATGGAATGAGTGATGTGAAAGGTCTGGAAGAAAATAAGGTTTCCACTTGGCAGAGTGACGTAGATCCGACACCTGAGATTAGCATTGATGCTTCGTGTCTGCCTCTTGTTCATGTGAATGGTGAAAGCGTTCTTCGAATGTTCTGGTTTGATGCATTTGAAGATCACTTGAAACAGCCGGGTATTGTGTTCCTGTTCGGTAAAGTTTGGGCTGAGTCTGCTAAGCAACATGTCAGCTGCTGCTTGAGTGTTAGAAACATTGAGAGGCGTGTGTACTTGCTGCCGAGACGTTATCGCGTCAATGTGAAGACGAGTGTTGAAGATCAGTCTTCTCCTGTTACATTTCTTGATGTCTATCAGGTCAGTCGGTGTAAAATGTCTAAACGAGAAGATGTATTGACGACAAGCGTCAATTCAAGACGGCCAAGCGTTCACAAGGGTTATTGGTGGCATTTTAGCTGTCTTTATTGGCGTAATGTAGTTTAGTTTTTCGCAAATTTCTCCAACGCATTGCTGCATACCCGGCATGCAAGTCTTATACTTATGTAGACAACTTTGTAGATCGAAAGAATAACAGAGAATCCTACTTCTGTGCATGGTTCTAGAACTGTGGCATGCTGAAAACGCCACAAGCGCCTGGTGACGCCACTGTTCTGAAACGGTTTTTCCATGATAACTTCATTATTTTCATCATAGATCGAAAAAATAGCATTTTTGGAATCAGTGAAATTTTCTAAGTGTGTCTATATGCAAATATTTAATTTTCATGATGGTCATGTAACCACTTTTCAGCACCCGTCCGCCAAACGCCTGGTCACACACACTCCAGACTAACAAAAGTCACAGCTTTAGAGTCTTGGCTTTCCATTGGTACCATTGGTTTGGGGTAACTGTTTCCTGTAGGGTGTGCACAGGATAGTCGAAATATACTCTAAAAACACCAAAAAATGCTGTTTTTGGATCTGGCTCTGCCCACGCTACAAAATTTTTCACGATAGTAAGTATCCTCATCTCCACTGTGACGGTTTGCCACCGAAATTGTGGCAATCCTTCATCTCTATGTAGGACTTAGGGTGTGTTACAAGTATTACAAAAAACATAGTCGTTCTGGTTTCGCCTGGAGCAGCCCATGCGCCGATTGTGGTGTAAGTCGGCCCACAAGTGTATTCCATACAACAATAGGTGTGTGCAAAATTTTATCCAGATCGGTTGAGATTTGGCAGTATGAGGGCCAAAAACCTGTTTTGTAGTAATAACAGAAAATGGTCAAGACTATGCTTGGCCATCAATAAATAGTGCTTAGTACTCACAGCTTACATTTTGGTTAATGTATTTGCTTCAAGGCTGGGATAAACTATATAGAATTACTTATGATGAGTGCTTCTCCTATTCTTTATGTGTACCTGCAGAGTGACTTGTCATTTTACTGTGTCACTGGCATTGCACATCTTTTATACTACATAATAAATTTTTTAAACATAGTTTTATGACTACCGTCTTCAGAACTTTTTTTACGATTAGTTGCATGAATATAAGATGATATTCCCTTCAGAGCTTTGACACTTGGTTAGGCAACAGGAAGGGCATCCGGCGTGTAAAAAGTTGGGTGTTAGTATGTTGTTGGTGACAATTTGACTCTAGCTTTGCACGTTTTGTAGCTCCAGTTGTCACCACCACCTCCATCATCCTTATCTCTAACAAAATCCAGAATGGAGACATTCTGGTAGGCCATACCGGTTAACCCAGGTCCACCGTCGTCTCCGAAATGACCTATACTGTGTCGAGTGGGACGTTAAACTCTAGTATACCATACCATACCCAGGTCCACCTGGAAAAATGGCCGTTAAAACATAGAGACAGTTTTATGCCTGTTGTCTTTAGAACTGTTTAGTGTTTAGATTAGTTAATATAGGTTATTTATATAATGAAATTTTTTTTGTGCTTAGTACTTTTTGCTTTTGTATGATAGTTTGTTTTACTTCAGGACACTGATTTTGGTGTCTGTCCACTTCAAGAAGTAATGGTTTATTGGTAGTGATCAGTGTTTGTGGTTTTCCTTTCTCTTCAGCCATCTGGTTGACTACACTGTGAACCACTCACTGCCATCACTGTCGATCTTCAACTTTCCCTGATGCATTGTTTCACATTTAGACTGGTCCACATCGATACGTTATCAAGCCATGATAGCCGCAGGGTATGACAAACAACAACCAAATTCTGTGCTGTGTTCGAACTAGACAAGAGGAAAATTTTTATATGGTCAACCATGTACCCTGCCCAGGCCAAAATTTTGTTGACACAAATGCTGACATGCGTTAATTCAAGACGGCCAAGCACCCACTGTTCGGAAAAGGTTTTCCACGATAACTTCGTTATTTTTCGTCGTAGATTGACAAGAATAGCATTTTTGGAATCAGTGACTTTTTCTACGTGTGCTTATGTGCAAATTTTCAGTTTTCGTGATGTCACGTGACCTGTGCCAAATGCCTGGTCACAGACTCTCCAGACTAGCAAAAGGCACACCTTCAAAGTCTGCTTTTCATCAGTACCATTGGTTTGGGGTAAAACTGTTTACTGTAGGCTGTGTGCAGGATAGTTGAAGGGTACCATAAAAATGCGAAAGAGTAATGTTTTTTGGATCTGGCTCCGCCCACGCAACAAAATTTCGGAATTTTTCATGATAGCACCCGTCCTCACCTCCACTCTGACAGTTTGCTGCCAAAATCACGGTGATCCGTCATATATAGGACTTAGCTGTGTTACAAGTATTACATTTTGGTTTGGCCTGGAGCTGCCCATGCTCTGATCGTGGTTTAAGTCAGTCCACAAGTGTGTTCCGTACAACAATAGGTGTGTGTAGAATTTATCCAGATCGGTTGAGATTTGGCAGTACGAGGGCAAAAAAACCTGTTTTGGAGTAAAAATGGATCATGCCCAAGCCTATGCTTAGGCTTTTCCGTCAATAAACGATATGTGTTAATAAATGTATATGTGTGTATATAATGTGTATGTATAACTTGGTGCTCTGTTATTAATGCTGAATCTTTTGAACGATTGTACAGAATTTTTGTATGGCTTTACAGGAATTTAATGACCGTATTGCTGATCGGTACAAAATAATGAAATTCAAGTCTATGAAAGTGACTCGGTCATATGTTTTTGGTGAGAAAGATGTGCCAGTTGAGAGCGAGTATCTGGAGGTCAGATACTCCTCCGAGTTTCCTGTCTTGCCTGCTGATCTGGCTGGAGAGACATTTTCGCATGCATTTGGGACCAACACTTCTGCCCTCGAGATGTTGATACTTGATCGTCGTATTAAAGGACCATGTTGGCTCGATGTCACCAGTCCACAGGTTTTTATTTTCTTATATCGAGTGACAGTGAACGTGTTTTAACAGCCCTTATAACCCAGGTGAGCTGATACCAGATTTATAGACTGTCACTACACTATCAATCAGGTTAACATTTATTTAATTTTTCTGTTTACTGTCACTAAGCTAGTAATCCAGTTTGGTGTTTTGATGGTGTTGGTTGGGTGACAAAATCTTGCACCAGCAGTCCCAAAAGGTTCTACAGGTTGATCTCTCAGAGACCTTTGAGGAACTGAGCTGAACCAGGTTTTGGAAAATAGGCAGAAAAGTGAAAAGTAGTGGTAAAGCAGAGGCACTGACTGCCATTATGTTTAATTTTTTTTGATTGATTGATCTTTATTAAAGTACACGTAACAAACGTACATGCACAAACTGTGATGACAAGATGACAAAATAACATTTAAAAACACACACAAGCTAGGCAGACAATTAAAAGCAGTTAAATGAATTTAAACAAACACCGTGGCAAAATGATCTTTTGTGAATTTCTAAGGTGCATCTAGGGAGATCAAACATGTGGCCTTTCTGTCGTAAATGCAGTGAGCTAGTCTTGACTTCTAGGAGAATTACTTGGAGACAATGTTGTTTTTTAAGCATACTGTTAAACAATGTTTGGTCAGCATCATCAGCCAAATCCAGAAATGACAACAACTGGGAGCACAGACCATATTTAAATGCTCGCTTAAGAAAGGAATTGATCCGTCCAATTTGCTCGACAGTAAGAAATCGTCTCCAGGCTGGTAATGCATAGGTGATCTTGGCAAGTATTATGGTCCTAAAAACGGTAAATTCAGGTGTGTACGTGGCATACCCTGATCATGGAGAAGCTTAAGTAGGTGAGTCCTCTGACTACATATTTTTAGCACATTAACAAGATGGGACCAAGACTGTTTCTGTGCATTTAACCTCTCAAACTTTTTGCAACTACCTACTGCCTTTGTATGTAACGCCTTTTATTTCATACAGGGGCCCAGAGTCGTCATTTCAAAATATTTGAACCTCCTTCATATCTGTGGAATGAATGCAGTTACAAAGTTCAAATTTTGTGCACAAATGCGCTGTGCTGATCAAAGATTATGCCACAATGCAGCAGGTATCACAAAATATAATTCCTCTGAAAAATTCACCCCCACTTACATAATGTGTTATCAAATGAAAATGTGAAATGGTATTACCATGACAGTTCATACAATGGTTGGCCCATAGTGTGATGTCATTCCAGAGTAACTTTGCCTTGCAAGTTGTTATGGATTTGCGTTTCCACAGAGTGCACATTCTAGTTCATAAATTCAAGTGAGCCATATTGTGTAGTTGTTTATCTAACGTGTTATAAGCCCTGTGCAGGTTCCGGGGTTGTAAGAATAGACCTGTTCCGTTTCTTGGCCTGATGTCGTAAAAGGCGACTAAACCAGGCCTAGCTCTGTCTATCGTATTCTTAGCATGTGTTAAATTGTATTGCTGTTTATTAGGGCCCCTTTTTATGTATTGTTAGTTTTCATTTGTATGTGTTCTGTCTTTTAGTTGTACTGGTTAAATCGTCATTACTTGTCAAGCGATTGGCTGGAAAGACTCTTCTGAGGAAGCCTAACCATGGCGAGGGGATCATCTCTATAAAGCCCAGGCCGAAGAATGTTTGATTGTCTTGGTTTATCGTATTCTTTCTTTGTTTAATTGCATGATATTTTGTATTGTCCCCCGGCCCTACGTGATACACTTCATACTTCTATGGCACGGTATAGCCTATTTGTGCTGAAAGTGCCGTTAAACACCAAGCAAGCAAACAAACAATAACGTGTTATAATGGCCGTTGTTGAGCAGGTGTCAGTGCCAGCAATAAGCTGGTGTCGGCTTGAAGCATTTGTTTCTAAACCGGAAAATGTGACTGTTTCTGAATCCACCAAATTGACGCCGCCTCCACTGGTTGTTATGGCTCTGACGCTGCGAACAGCGCCGCATCCACGCACGCACCAGAATGAAATAACAGCTGCAGCGTGCCTCGTCCACAGGAGTTTCTACCTGGACCGCTCAGCACCAAAACCAGTCTACCAGTCGCACTTCTGCGCCGTTACATCGCCCACTGAGTGCGTGTTTCCATTTGATTTCCGAGATCGCGTGTCTGGGAAGTCGAGCAGTCGGGTTTCCATGAAGATCGAGATGATGTCTAGTGAGCGTGCACTGATCAACTACATCCTAGCCAAGCTGCATAAGGTATCTCTGCTACTCCAGTAGACTTGTTACTGTATTGTCACCTTACTGGTACTGCTGTAGGCCTTATTATTGTATCATCATTTACAGAGAAGATGCTGTTGCTGGACCGAGGGAGTACCTTTTGTCAGGTGCGCTTCACTCTTGGTTGATAGAAGAATGAAATTTCACATAGACCAATAGTCTGTGGCACGAAGCTCATCCCCTCTTATGTACGTTTGAGCTGAAGAGGGGTTGACCAAATTAAGATAGGATGTGACTCACATTGGGTGGATGGCTAAGGTTGGCTCAGTTTGCAGCGAGTGTCTTTAACCGACTAGGCCAATATGGTGAAAGTTATGATAAAGTTACGATAATGCACTACTGTCTTGCAAAACCTGCTGCTTCTTCCCATATTGATGGCCTTAATCATTTGCCAATTTACTGATTGTTGCACCTACCTACGGATGGATGGCCAGGCTGTGTTGGTAGCTTGTAAGTAAGTAAGTTCACTCCTCAATAGTTCTCGGAGTTCTCTGCTTGGGTGGCTAGTTACTTAGAGATGGTTTATATGGTATCAGCTGCAATTGCACCTGGTTTTAACAGGTGAGAATCCATTACTGTAACTACTAAGCTATGGCTGTTCTTTATTTTAGAAAGTAAACATTATTTGTCATTCCAATTTGTCTACTTATAACAAGATACTGTTTAGTGAATGAGATAACTCGAGTCACACACACACACACACACACACACACACACTTGTTTAATGCCAGTATTCCAGCCATCAGAATACCAATACGCAGTTTACAGGCTGGATTCCCTTCCTGTCATCCAACTAACTGTGAAAGCACTGAATTCCAAGTAACTCAAACAGTAATAGAAGGCTTCTAATGCATTTTTCTGGGTGCATTGCAGTGCAGACATGGACGACACAAAAACTGGAAGTGATTGTAATGCAGATCCAGGAATGTTCACTAATCCAGATCAGTGGATCACGATGTTGGCCTTTTGGGTTGCATTTCCTTTGATAATAGTTTATGAATGGACACCTTTTGGGACAGTGATATCGATTAGTGAATATTGGATGTAATCACCTCACATCTGCGATGTGGATTATGATCTGTATCACTGGATAACCATGCTGGGGGTTGCCTGCTGTTGTTGCAGATAATACAAATACTAATGTTTACGACAAACAGACGTAAAAGCACTAATTGCTTACTCATCAGCTGGTCATATAAGGCTACTAATAACAGTACACTATCCAACTCAAACCTAGGACAGTATGGAAGCTTATTAATTATACTCTCTACCAAGTGTCTTCTAACAGTGTACACTGTTGAAAGCTTTTCTAGTCATTACACTGCACGCTTAGTTTAGCTGCACAGTGTATTGTTATCGGTCCTGTCTGTGACTCTGGTGTTTGCAACGGGCGGGTGGGCGGTGTCTGTTACCACGATAACTCCAAATTGCATGCATAGATCTTCACCAAACTGGGTCTGTAGGTGCAGGTAGCAACCATCTCCAGCTGATTAAATTTTGGCGATCCTGCGCCCCCGGGAAGGGGGTCTGCGGCGGAGCAACAATTTTTGGCTCCGTGTTACTACGGCCAGCGCGCAGTGTTTGCGTCTCTCCGAGCACTTTTTCATTATTGATTGAATTTGGTGTAATTATGCTTGTGTATATGTAACTGTGCTAGTTGTGCCTTGTGTGCTGTCTGTACAGGTTGACCCTGATGTCATTGTGGGTCATGACGTTGTTGGATATGACATGGATGTACTGCTGCATCGCATTGCGGCCAGTAAA
>Ga0049107_10000834_pt1 | contig 10239 bp, 10 predicted proteins | sample WorMetilPIANOSA1_FD_61187 | JGI IMG/M metagenome (GOLD analysis project Ga0049107, IMG submission 61187) | Marine gutless worms symbiont microbial communities from Max Planck institute for Marine Microbiology, Germany - Olavius ilvae PIANOSA.1 | ecosystem: Host-associated > Annelida > Digestive... | reverse complement strand
CCGTTCCCCAGCAATTGGGGGAGAAAGCGCATTTACGTACTGTGGCAGCAGTTTTAGCCAATGCGACGGCTACGACGTTGGTATATCCCAGCATGCAGGGGCCGGCACAGGCCGGTGCCGGCCTGCACCGGCGCCGGCCGGCCTGCGCCGCCAGCGCCGGCCTGCGGGCCGCCGCTGCCGCCGCGCCGGCCCGCATACACGACTTCATGACTGATGCGGCCGGATGTGAGCCACATAGGCCTAGCAGTAGACACTGGCGACGGCGGCTCGTGCAGGAGACCGCCGTTAGGCGGTCGCACTCGTCTTGTTATTATTATGCAGAACTGCTCTGCCAATAGGTGAGGGCCAATTGATACCCTACAGTATGTTGTACTTGGCAGTCGTTTAGTAGTAATTAAAAGGGACTGTTGGGCCTTGGCTGAGGTATGCATTCTAATTGTGAACTGTCCCTATATTGTGTTTTCAGCTTGTTCCCACAAATATTGCCATTGTATTGTAACAAACAAACCATTGACAAATGTTGTCAGTCTACTGTGCCCTCAGAATCAATCCTCCAGCATCCACGTTTGCAGTGGGGTGGACATGCCACCATTACCAGTTCTTCTTCGTACTTCACATCCTTTAGTGGAACAAGTACGTTGGCAGGGGTTGCATGACGTCACTGTGTAGAATATGACCATGATGTATCCATCACTGTTAAATCCACCCCTGGCTTAGAGTAAGCAGCTGGTGCATTCACGTCACCGGAGCTGAATATAACATACTGTGCGGTGTGGTATCAAGGCAGCCCATCAGGAGGTGAAGGAAAACCCTGTATCAAAAACTACAAGGAAGGCAATGGGAAACCACCTCGCTTTATTTTCCTCTGGACTTGACATGGATTGTGCTATTGTATCGAAAGTTAACGGCGTAAACGAAGCTGTTAGCCAAGGTCTAGCAGAGTATCACTCAGCATGGAATGATGTAAGGCATTCTCAGTCGTCTTCCAGCAAAATTCTTACAAGAGCATGTTGGAACGTTAGGACCTTGCTACAGAAGGGGAAATTAGAAAACATAAAGCATGAGATGGCTCGATTAGGAATAAATATTCTGCGAATAAGTGGGACAAGATGGCCTGGAGAAGATGACTGTAAAAGTGACATTTTTAGAATAATTAATTCAGGTGGAGAAGAAAGCCAGCGAAAAATAGCAGTATTATGAGTCAGAAGAACAGCCAACTGTGTGGAAAAGGTCTGGTGTGAGGGTGACAGACTGTTGATGGTGAAGTTATAATGGAAACCGGTAGACATGTGCATCATCCAAGTATATACACCAACAATGGAACATAGTGAGGAAGAAGTTTAAGACATGTATGAGAAGATAGAACAGCTCTTAGATGATGAGACCAAAGACAAGGATTATACTGTAGTGATGGGAGATTTCAATGCTGTTGTGGGAGAAGGTGAACAGAATGGATATGTCGGCCATTATTGTTTGTGATATCATAATGATTGTGGACACATGTTAGTAGATTTTTGCAAAAGAAGTCAGATGTATATTGCTAGTACCTAGTTTACTCAGAACAGAAGACGTCGATTAGGCTGTTTCACAAAAAAAGTCCACTATAAAGGGGGCTAATGGCTTAAAAAATGAGGTTTCATGTGAAAAGTGAAAGCAAAGAAAATTCATTAGATTTGGAATTGTCTGAGTGACTGCTTAACGCACCTGAAATTTACATATTTAGTGAATTAAATGAAAAAATTGTGCACAGTTGAACAATTGTCTGTTCATTTCAAATTTTTCAAATTGTTTTAGTTACTGACTCGTGTTCATGCTGCCATAGCAACTCTAGGCAAACGTGGTGCAAGTGTTTACATTTGTTAGTTTGGAGTGCATCAAATGACAGTGAAGAGAATTACTGGTGCTAGATCATCAACAGACTCATTATTGGTCAACAGCTGTCAGTTCTTGATCAGATACAGTGTTTAAATCAGTTGCCAAGAAACGGTCAAGTTCCAACAAACAGCAGATTGTTCAAATACTGTTGACAAAGTTCTGTAGATATGGAATGATGCTAATATTCCTACAACTTAAAAAAGAAATGCAGTTGCAAAACTGAAAGGTCTCTACAAAAGGTATGGACTTATAAATAAGAACACAACCCATAGAACAGAAAGACAGTAGACAGTAGAAAAAGACTTCTGCCATTCAATGGATAAAATATTTGACACTGCTCACGCAAGCAGTGAAAGCCTCATAAAACTTAAACAAGACTGGACCTTTCTTCGAGATCAGCGAGGTCCAAGGGAAATGACTATGATGAAAGAAGTTAAGAAAAGTTGAAGAAAAGAAACAAATACGTAAGCAGGAAGAACTGCGTCAATGGAAAAGCAGAAAACAATTTCAGTTGAGGAAAGAGCAACAATAACAAGTTCTGATAAAGAGGAGACTGAATCGTTGTTTACAAGGAATGATATGATCCAGAAATTAGCAAACACCGTAAGAAGTGCATATCAAAATTACAGTCAACACCAGAATTTACTGGTACAGTAATGACAGAGTCTGTAGACGAGCAGAAGCAGAAGAAACGACGTGGTGTGGAAGACCCACTGTTTGTAGCCAGTTTAGACTGCACTCAGGCTATGAACATTGTTACACCAGCATTGCATTGGGGGCCGCCCCACAGGGGCGAATCCTTTGACCGATTTGTAAAAATGTTAGGGGTTTTTATGCGCCCAACTACCCTGCATTAGTGTTTTATATTTGACGTGATTCGCTTCACAGGTTACAGAGTTATTGCAGAGAAACTGCACATCGGTCATTTACCCCGAATTTTTCCGTGCACCCTGTAGGAAAAACTATGCATTGGATCGAAAAATGACTGCCACCTTTTAGAATGGTTTCGACTTCCTCTACCACCATGCAAAGTTTGGGGAAATCGATTAACGTTCGCCGGCTGTAGGTGCGAAAATATGTTGTTTGTATGTTTATTTTTTATTTTTTTGTCTGTCACACTCGGGTCTGCCGGCATGCTGTTTGTTTGAGAGGGTTATAGTTTGAACAAGTATTGCGTCACAGTTTATGGGTCGATTTTGATGCTGTTTTCACCTTTTTGGAATTGATTGCCGTTTCAGATGCACTAGAGAGTTCCCATTTCCATCGCCAGGTGTTGCTACAATTTTCGCAAAATTGCATTTGAAAATTGCGAAAACTCCAAGAAATAGGCAAAACAGTGTGTGTGCTCAACTTCGTGTAGATAGCAGAAAGATTTTTAAAAAATTCCTTTGCAGTAGTTTAGGGCTGAGAATGTAGATGTGCAGCTTCACAAATTTTTTCCGCATGTCGCTACATAGCGCTGATGGCAATTGTTAAAGTTCGTACACGTAGTCCAAAAATGGCTCAGAACAAACAAGTTTGTGTGAACCAAAAGTCATAGAGGAAGTAAATTTTCCAAAATTCTTTCGGGTTGTGCACATGAGAGACCGTAGTTGTGCATCCATATTGTGGTTTTTCTCTCAGGCGTCAGATGGTGCCACAGCAAACTGCCAAATTCCAAACTGCACATTTTCGTCAATTTCGTAGCATTTTGAGGAAGGATAGCGTCGAGGATTGATTTTGACGCAGTTTCCGCCATCTGATAGAGGACTAGATGTACTTTACAATGCAGTAAACGTTTCATACTTCGTCGGTAGGTGGCGCCACAAGATTCGCATATTTGCGGTGCAAATTTTCCAAAATGTAAAGTTGTGCCAAATACTTTGTATGATTACTATTCAGATAGTAATTAACTTCACTCACGTAATGAGCATATGCGCGTGGCTTTATCCTGCGGTGTTGCATTGCCTTTGAGATGATGCTTTTGATCTAGTTACAGTTACAATTGTGTCAAGGCATGGTTCAGTGCAGCAAACGGCAGTGATGCTATAGCAACTTGAATTATACAGAGCAGTTGACAATGAAATAGCTGACATTGCCATCCAGAAGTTAAGAGGGCATTTTTGGTACTTAACCGCCCTTGCTTATTTTCCTATCATGTCTGTGATGAAGAGAAAGAGAGCCATGGTGACTTGAAAAGGCTGTTGTCTGTTTCCAGAGCGTGGCATTGTCAGATTTTGTAACCAGGGGATCCAGTAATTTTTTCAGCTGTCAAAATTAATATTGATTTCCTGTCATCTAATCCAGCAATATGGCCTGAGAACTCAAATTACTGTAATGCCAAAGAAATAGTGGCTGGTCTTCACATCTGCACCGAACGTGCTGTGATTCGGACGACTCGTTGCACCTATTCACGTGAAATTTGGCATGACCAAGGGGCACGTGGGTTCGCTTGGCCACAAAATTTCATGCCAATCAGTTCATGGGGTGGGAACACGGCCCCAAAATATCAAAAATTACCACTTTTTGGTAAAGAGTCGCCTCGCAGGGGCGAACCCCTTGACCGATTTCTAAATTTTTTACCGGCCTTTATACGCCCAACTATCCTACATTAAGTGTTTCAAATTTGACGTGATTAGCTTCACAATGTTACGGTGTTATTGCTGAGAAACCACGTGGCGGTCATTTGGGCCAAATTTTCCCATGCATGTTGTAGGAAAAACTATGCATTGGATCAAAAAATGATTATTTGACCTTTTTTAATGGTCTCGACGAGCTCTATCACCATGCAAATTTTGGGGAAGATGTACAATGCGCGCCGGCTGTAGGTGCTAAAATTGGTGTTTGTCATGCTCTGAGGCCGGAGCGTTGTTCGTTAGAGGGAGACATAGTTCGATCAAGTATTGTGTGACGATTTATGGGTCGATTTTGATGCCGTTTTCACCTTTTTTTCAGAAGGGCCTTTCAGGGGCAGTACATGATTCTCATTTTCATCCCTAGATGGCGTCACAATTTTCGAGAAATGGCAGTCAAAAATTGTGAAAAGTCCAAAAATCGGCGGAAACGTTTGTGCACAACACTTTGAATAGATAGCTGAGGGATTTGAAAAATATTCCATTGCGGTAGTTTAGGGCCAAGAATGTAGATGTGCACCTATATAAAAAAATTTCCGCACATCACTATATAGCACAGACAGCAAGTGTCAAAGTTTGTATAGGTAGTCCAAAAACGGCTCGGAATGAACAAGTTTGTGTGCACCAAAAGTCTTACAGGAAGTAAATTTTCCAGAACATCTTTGGGGCCTTTATGCACGTTAGGGATTGTAGTTGTGCACCTATATTGCAGTTTTTCTCTGCGGTGTCAGATGGCGCCACAGCAAACTGCCAAATTCTGAACCGCATTTTTTGGTCAATTTTTTACCAATTTGAGGAAGGATAGCGTCGCCAATTATACGTCGATTTGAAGGATGTTTTCGCCGACTGTCAGGTATATGATATAGTACAGTTTAACATCCCACTCGACACAGTATAGGTCATTTCGGAGACGGTTGCCGTCTGTTAGAGGACTAGATGTGCTTTACGAGTCTCCAAACGGTTCGTAGTTATATCGGTAAGTGGCGCCACAAGATTCGCAAATTTGCTATGGAAAATTTTCCAAAACATAAAAAATCTGCCGCAGAGTTGTGCCAAATACTTCGTATAGTTACTATTTACATTGTAGTTAACTCCAGTCACGTATAGCAGCATATGCGCATGACAATATCCTGCAGGTAATGGACTGTTCCACGTGGGACAATGCTTTTGGTTTCTAGTTTGTTTGTTTTTTGTCACGAGGCTGGCGCGTTGTTCGTTCGGGGGGTATAGATTGAGAGGTTTTGTGTCGCTGTTTATTACTCGATTTTGATGCTGTTTTGAGCATTCTTTCAGATGGGCTAGATGGTTCTCATTTTTGTTGCTAGGTGGCACCACAATTATCCGGAAATTGTGGTCAAAAAAGTTCAAAAATTGGCGGAAAAGTTTGTGCGCACCACTTCGTATAGACAGCTGAGTGATTTTTAAAAGTCCACCGCCGTACTTTAGAGCAAGGAACGTAGATGTGCACCTATATAAGATTATTTCCACTCTTTGCTATATAGTGCCAGCAGCAGTTGTCAAATTTCACATTGGGAGTCCAAAAAAGGCTCGGAACGAACAAGTTTGTGTGCACCAAACGTCATATAGGAAGTACATTTTCCAATAAATTATTTTTACTACTTTGAGGAAGAATAGCGTCGCCAATTATACATCGATTCTGATGCTATTTTCGCCATCTGTTAGAGGACCAGATGTACTTTGCATCGCACTAAACATTTCGCAGATCCGTCGGTAGGCGGCGCCACAACTTTCGCAAATTTGTGGTGGAAATTTTCCAAAATGTAAAAAAACTGACAGAAAAGTTTGTGACAAATTCTTCCTTTGGTTACTATTGAGATAGTATTTAACTCCACTGATGGTGCACAACACTTTGCGCATGCTGTTGTTGCGAGATCTCCGATATGTTACGGGGAATCACGTATTTCACGCGACGTCTCCTGCTTCACGGAAGGAAACCTATGGTGAATCTAAATATCCAGTACTTGTGACCAATAAGTCAAATTCACACGCTCTGTAAGTCGAAACCACATTATGCTTTGTAGCACGATAAACGAAAGTTATTTCTGCAACCAAGAGTTTGTCACTTTCCACTATTTGCTTCCTACTTTTACGGAAACAGTACTGTGCGCCATTGCTGGTTTCAAAATTCGGTAATGACGTTATTAATGACGAATGATTGCAATTATAGCTAAGGCCGAGACCTTTGGTTTTACAATGTCGAAAAAGCAACGAGTTAGTGAGAATTTTGAGTATATCCTGCCAGTTTGCATAGTCCCACTTGGGACGATGCTTTTGGTTTCTAGTTACCGGCAGGATGCCGCAAAGCGGCAAACTGCCGGTATTAAATTTACTCACAGGCCAAAAATCAGGTTTTTCGCCCCGCAAGGGTGACTCGTTGCACCGATTCACGTCAAACTTGGCATGGCCGACAGGCACCTGGGTCCGCTTAGCTGTGCAAAATTTTGTCTCAATCGGTGCAGAGGGTGAGAATATATCAAATATCAAAAATTTACACTTTTTGGTAAAGAGTCGCCCCACAGGGGTGAACCTTTGACCAATTTCTAAAAATTTTAGGGGATTTTATACGCCTAACTATGCTTCAAATTTGACGTGATTCGCTTCACAGGCTACGGAGTTATTGCTGAGAAACCGCATGTCGGTCAATTAGGACGAATTTTTCCGTGCACCCTGTAGGAAAAACTATGCATTGGGTCAAAAAAATGAATCACCCTTTTTTGATGGCCTCGACGAGCTCTATCACCATGCAAAGTTTGGGGAAGATCGTACACCGCGCGCCAGCTGTAGGTTGGAAAATATGGTGTTTGTCACTATGTTTTTTTCTGTCTGTCACGCTCCGAGGCTGGAGCGCTGTTTGTTAGAGGGGACATAGTTCCAACAGGTGTTGCGTTGCCGTTTATTGGCCGATTTCAACGAGAATAACATCGTTTTTTTCAGAAGGGACAGCTCTTTCTGATGCACTACATAGTTGTCATTTTCGTCGTTAGGTGGCGCCACAATTTTTGTGAAATTGCAGTCAAAAATTGTGAAAAGTCCAAAAATCGGCGGAAAAGTTTGTGCGCACCACTTCATATAGATAGCTGAGAGATTTAAAGAAAATTCCACCGCAGTAGTTTAGGGCCAAGAATGTAGATGTGCCCCTATATAATAAATTTTCAGCACGTCGCTACCTATCGCTGACTGCAAGTATCAAAGTTTGTATAGGTAGTCCATTTTGTTCACTCCGGCTCGGAATGAACAAGATTGTGCACACCAAAAGTCATACAGGAAGTAAATTTTCCAAAATCTTTTTTCAGCAGTTGTATACAGGATGGACTGTAGTTGTGCACCTATATTGCGGATTTTCTCTGTGGCGTCAGATGGCGCCACAACAGCGCAAAATTTAGAACCGCGTTTTTTGGTCAATTTTGTACCACTTTGAGGAAGGATAGCGTCGCCAATTATGCATCGATTTGGACGCTGTTTTCACCGTCTGTTAGAGGACCAGATGTACTTTGCAAAACACTAAACATTCCGCACTTCCGCCGCTGTGTGGCGCCACAACAATGGAAAATCTGTGGTGGAAATTTTTCAAAAACGTAAAAAAATCGTCCACAAACTTCGTGTGGTTACTACTCAGATAGTAATTAAGTCCTCGAACGCTGTACTGCGCTTTGCATGTGCTACTATCACCAGATCTCCGGTATGTTACGCGAGATCCACTATTTCAATGGCCGTCTCCTGCCTCCTGAAAGGAGGCCGCAAAAGACGCCAAATATGCCTGCCGTACTTGAGTAGGCCGATACGGCGAATTGAGATGCTGCGTATATCTAAATTACATTATGTTTTCCAGCATGAAAAACACAAGTTATTTCTGCAGCCGACACTTGGGGATGGTGATCGGTAGATGCTAGGTATAACACCAGATGAATAACATTAACGTTACTTGGTAGTTCTTACTTACTTAGCGACTAGTTCAAATATTCGTTCGTGATATCAGTAACGACTATGCAGAGTGAAAATGGTGTTAATGAGAACGCTGTGGTTCTGGTTCTGGCAAGACCGTCCTGCACGATCTGCCAGTTTTGGTTACTCGCAGGACAATGAAAATCAATAGCCGACAAATGGAAATTATTATATGTTTTTTGAAGCAAAAAGTGGTGATTTGCATGGTTGATGAGTTTCATTAGTACGAATCAAACTACTTACCAGACTTACGGTTAACATTACGGGATTAAGATTAGATTAGGGTTAGGGTTGGGTTTAGAATTCTTTAGGTTATTGTCCTGCGTATAGCCCATGTGGTTATATGCACAGGACGGTCCTGCACATGACGTATTTCGGTGTTTTTCACTATATGCAGGACACGCAGTACCGTCCTGCATATAACATCAGCCTAATGAGAATCTAACTAGAGCCTTCCGGTATGCATTGTCTGGCATGGGACGATACTATTATTTCTAGTTTTTTGTCATGCTCTGAGGCCAGCGTGCTGTTCGTTCGAGGGGGTATACTTTGAGCAGGTTCTGTGTGGCTGTTTATTGGTCGATTTTGATGCAGTTTTCAGCATTTTTTTCAGAAAGGGTTGCCCTTTCAGATGGGCTAGATAGATCTCATTTTGTTGCTAGGTGGCGCCACAATTTTCGCAAAATTGGGATTAAAAATTGTGAAAAGTCGAAAAATTGGCGGAAAAGTTTGTGCACACCACTTTGTTTAGATAGCAGAAATATTTTAATAAAATTTGACCGCAGTGGTTATGGGCCAAGAACGTAGATGTGCACCTATTAAAAAAATTTTCTGCACGTCGCTACATAGCGCCAACAGCAAGTGTCAAACTTCATGAAGGTAGTCCAAAAATGGCTTGGAACGAACAAGTTTGTGCGCACCAAAAGTCATACAGGAAGTAAATTTTCCAAGATAACTTTGTGGCAGTTGTACACCTGAGGGATTGTAGTTGTGCACCCATATTACGTTTTTTTCTGCGGCGTCAGATGGCGCCACAGCAGAACGCCCATTTCAGAACCGTATTTTTTGGTAAATTTTGCACCATTTTGAGGAAGGATGGCATCGCCAGTTATGGATCAATTTCAAAGCAGTTTTCGATATGTGTTAGAGGAATAGACGTGCTTTGCAACGCACTAGACTATTCGTAGCTATGTCGATAGTTGGCACCACAAGAATCACAAATGTGTGGCGGAAATTTTCCAAAACATAAACAATCAAATGCAGACTTTGTGCCAAATACTACGTATGGTTACTATTGAGATAGCAATTAACTCCACTGTCGGTGCTCAGCACTTTGCATTACATCCTGCCGGTATTGCATTTCCTTTGGGGTGACTTTTTTGTTTCTAGTTTAACTTTATATTAAACAGTTGCAAAAGTATGACATAGAGTGAAAATGTACGGTTTTTATTGGGTCACCCAGTGCAACTGTTTAAGACAACATTTAGGAATAAGTTTAAAATCTTATGTACTTTTGTGTAGATACATTTGTTTTGTGGTGATCAACTGTTGGGTAGCTGTGATGTACCAGTCGATGTTATCACACGGCAAGTGTATTCCAGCAGTTGCTCGCAGCCTCCTGCAGTCACTGACTACTATCCTGTGAGTTTTCTATAGCTGATAATCTAATGATTTTTAGGCTCGACGCCTTAGCGTAGAGCGTAATAGCTACAGCGACGTGGCTGGCTGGGTGGCTGGGTGGCTGGGTGGCTGTCCGTCACAGCCGGTATTGTATCAAAACGACTAAACG
>Ga0049107_10000833_pt1 | contig 10242 bp, 9 predicted proteins | sample WorMetilPIANOSA1_FD_61187 | JGI IMG/M metagenome (GOLD analysis project Ga0049107, IMG submission 61187) | Marine gutless worms symbiont microbial communities from Max Planck institute for Marine Microbiology, Germany - Olavius ilvae PIANOSA.1 | ecosystem: Host-associated > Annelida > Digestive... | reverse complement strand
ATTTACGTCCATATATCTCAGAAACTATTAAAAATAGAGGCATATAAGCAGTGTATGGAAAAAAGCTTTATCTCTCCCCTATCCAACTGTCGCATGTGTTTGGACCCATCGGTCACGGGGTTCTACAGAGTGAGCCAAAAAGTGAGTGACATAATACCAGTTTTGCGGCTTACGACTATAGGGACTCAGCCGTCTGCCGTTTCTGTTTTCCTTAGCGTCACCAAGTGCGGTGGACTGCAGTCGTATATGTAGGGCACAGACCTGCGCACATTCTGGCATAGAGCCATCCACTTTGGCAAAGGGGTTCCAAAGGATGGGTCAAAAGTTCGAAAAAAAAATCGAATTTCGGACCATTTCTAGCCTTTACGTCCCCTATATCTCAGTGACCGCTAAAAATAGAGGCTTACAAGCAGCGTATGTAGCTTTTCGATCGGGACATGCGAAGCTTCCAGATTCTATTCGAATTCGAATCGGACGTCCAGATTCGATTCAATTCGAAAGTGACGGGCCGATTCGAAAATTTCGAACCGCCGCGCCTGCCACGTTTGCCGTCGTATCATAAACAACACTCACTGTTCAACGACAAATTTCAATCGTTTCAGCACCCCCGGGGATAAGCTGGGCGTATGGCGAGATATGCGTCTTGTTGACGCACTTGTTTTAGCTAAATGCTGTCGGTCATTTCTACGGCAAGGCTGTAAATTCGTCTGGCTAGCTGTGCGTATAGTGTGCCAGTACCACAGTTAGTAAATTACCGGTATAAAGTTGTTCGACTTCGGCCAAATCGCAGCCTCTCACATAGGAATGACATCCGGGTTTAGTGCCTGTGCGACCAATGAGAACATTTTTGCTTTGTCAGTTTCAATTTTGACCTCATCGCCGTTATTGTCATGTCATTCTGGGTCAGCTACTGCGGAAGTATGACATCATATCGATTTTTCAAGATGGCGGCCGCGGTCGCTCAATACTACTTCCGGTTTCGTATTTGTTGATGTCCTTGCCTTTAGAAAGTCAAAATCTATCAACAAACCAAATTTCGTCGACATCAATGGTCAACATATATCAATTTGTGGCTGAGATATAACGACTTCTGGTTTGGAAAAACAAATGTTCACCATATTGGAATTCTACTTCTGGTTCCGATCTCGACCATTTTCCCGTAATCTGCATTTTATTCTGCATCAGCCTGCTGAATTTCGTCCAAATCGGAGCAGCCACTGCGGAAATATAACGTCATATCGCTTTATCAAGATGGCGGCCGCGGACGCTGAATACTGTTTCCGGTTTAGCATTTGTTGATATCGCTGCCTTCAGAAGGTCAAAGTCTATGAGCAAACCAAATTTCGACGATATATGTCAATTGATGGCTGAGATTTAACTACTACCGTTTTTGAAAATTAAACGTCCGCCATATTGGAATTCTACTTCCGGCTTTGATCTCGACCACTTCCCGTAATTTGCATGTCCTTCTGCATCACGCTACTGAATTTCGTCCAAATCGGAGCACCCACTTTATAAATATGACGTCATTTCCATTTTTTAAGATGGCGGCCGCGACCGGTAAATATCAGTTCAGGTTTCGTATTTGTTCATGTCACTGCCACCAAAAGGTCGTCTATCAGCAAATCAAATTTCGTCGACATATCTCAATTGATGGCTGAGATATAACTACTTCCGGTTTTGAAAAACAAAAGTCCGCCATATTGGAAATCTACTTTCGGTTTTGATTTCGACCATTTGCCCGAAATCTGCACATTATTCTGCATCAAGCTACCGAATTTCGTCCAAACCAGAGCACCCACTGCGGAAATATGACGTCATATCCATTTCTCACGATGGCCGCCGCGACCGCTAAATACTACTTTGGGTTTGATATTTGTTGATGTCGCTGCCTTCAGAAGGTCAAAGTTTATCAGCAAACTAAATTTCGTCGAGATATCTCCATTGGCGGCTGAGATATAACTACTTCCCTTTTCGAAATACAAACGTCCGCCATATTGGAATTCTACTTCCGGTTTCGATCTCGACCAGTTCGCGTAATCTGCATGCTATTCTGAATCAAGCTACCGAATTTTGTCCAGATCGGAACATCCACTGCTGAAGTATGACGTCATGTCGATTTTCAAGATGGCGGCCGTCAGCCATGTATTTGCTTTGGGTAATGGCGGACCACATACGAAGTGCCTTTCGTGGTCTGAATTCCGTCCTCAAATTGCTAATTCGTCGGATTAATAGTTCTGGAGATATTGCGATGTAAAGATTTTGGCGTTTTGGCTTGAAACTGCCTATTCACGTCCCTTTTTGGAGAGTTTTTGGGGAATATTTTCACCATATAACTTCATCCATCGTCCTGACCCCCAAAAGGCCCTTCCTTGGCCCGAACCACGTCATTTGAGCCATTCAGCGTAAGAATCGGTGCGACGGTTCGATCTGGGCTCGTGACCAAGAATAAAAAGTATAACCAAAAAAGTCACATGGGGGTTATATTTCCCCTATTTAGGGGGAAACCCCCGCTGGGCCGATTCGACGCAAAAGTTGCACGGTGGCTGGTGTCCACGACGTAATCACGTGTGCCAAGTTTCAAATTGAAATCTTCATGGGTTACGATTTTACAGGGGGTCGAATTTTCGATTTTCCTATTGATGTTAGCATGGGCCTTACAACAGTGCAAGAAGACTGCTCGCGCTCGCAAACACTGCGTGTATTAACGTGATGGGCAAATTGTTGCCATGAAAAATCGGCGCCACAACATCCGCAACGGACAGCATGTGGCTTGGGACACCGTGTGAAGTGTCGCGCTGCGTGATGTTTGGAATGAAAGTTATGTGAACAGCGTAAACACCAACAGTCAAACAAAAAATGCACGGGATCCTCGTCTCCAGAAGAAGTATGTAGAGACATCACTGATCTCTAGCTAACGGGTTAAGGAACACTGTAACCATTACTACATGAATACCCTCAAATATAACATACATATAATAGCATACAATAACATGTTACAATATACATCATGACACACATGTGTCATACATGTTGTACAGTCATAAGAAGAAAATAGTCATACGAACGGAACTGGCATAATTACTTATGTAGATTGGTGCACGAGCGTTTCCCAAAGTATATACACATATATGTGATGATGGCGACATCTGACGAAGAAATTGTCTTGTAGGATTGACTTGAACAAGTAGAGAGTATAAGTTCCATTGATTAATATCGTCTTGTAATAATGTCCAGTAGATGTGATATCAACTTGAAGTAGTGTGTAGCTTCCACTTCAGAAAGTAATAAGTGTCCATAGATGATAAGTCCATTGAATATAACTTGTAAGTGTTCCATTGAAATAGTCCATGATGAATATGATATACTGTCAGGACCGAGATGGTGTCCGCATTTTCAAAATACTATTTACATTTATTTACATCACAAATCACAACGAAAATAGAATTACGACGAAATCCATCAGCAGCAGCAACAGTTTTTTTAAACGTCCGGTCACTCTGACAGCCACGACACGTCTCCCCGCCTCCACAGTCAGTCAGCCTGTCGTGACGCCGACGACTTGCCACGTGACCTGCCGACCACCATATATGGCCCGAAAACGTTCAACTATGACCAAATATGGGGTCCAGTCGACTCGTCGATCAATCACGTGACATCACGTGACGTCCATGGCTCAGATGCAGTCAAGCGTGACGCCAATGTCTGTTCTCTGCATGCATGCTGCCTCGCACGGATCATCTCTGACCCACATCCGTGACACGTCCACCGCCGAAGTTGATGCTGGATGTTGACGACCCACGTAGACTACAGCCAGTCGTCATCATCATCTCCATCCATTGATGATTCGTGCATGTACATCAGACACAAACAGCTAGCCGATCGACGTGAACCGTCTGATGTTTAGATGTTTTAAGATTTTGTATCACAACGACAAGGGAGGACTGGAACTTAATTCTGCGCCAGGGTCCTGACTAAAGTCGTTGGAGTTTTCGTTTTTGTTGGCGAAGAAGAGGTCTAGGCCAGTATAACCAAACCAGTTGGTCGACGTGGAATGGAGAACCACGGACATATTTGTCAAAGTAATTTTTCTGTGTTTTGGCAACGGCACCGGTATTCTGACAAATACGGTGATGGACTTCGCGAATGGTTGAGCGAAAAGTGGTGACATAGGGTGTCACAGGCTTAGATGGCTCATCCGGTGGTTGGGCAATTAAGGTGGCCGGAATAAGAACTTCGTGTCCTAACATGGCCAAATTTGGAGTTGTGCCCGTAACGGAATGAGTAGTCATCCGGTACGCGGACATTAAGGCTGGCAAGAATGAAGGCCATGTTATTAGCGTTATCGGATGCCGTTGTTCGAAGCATTCATCCGTTTAGTCTGGCCATCGGAACGAGGGTAAAATGGAGTTGTGTGTGATTTATCTATGCCTGCAATGTGGCATAGCTGAGTAAACAGTTTACTTTCAAAATTTTTACCTTGATCTGAATGGATCTGTCTAGGAAGTCCAAAACGAGAAAAGAAGTTGTTATAGAGAGCGGTCATGCAAGTATGTGCTTCGGCATCCGGTAATGGATAGGCTTCGGACCATTTTGTGAAATGGTCGGTAGCGACTAGAATGTATTTTGAGCCATCGGTTGCCAAAGGCAAACCAGATAAGATGTCAATGGCCACTATGTCCACAGGTTCACCTGTTATTACTTTTTGAAGACGACCATGAGGTCGTGCGGGTGGACCTTTGCTTGATTGACACTGGTGATATTGTTGACACCAAGTGTGCACGTCTTTGTTAAGGCCGGGCCAATAATATTGGCTTTTGAGTTGTTTATTCATGCGTTCCGCACCTAGGTCGGCGGCAAGTGGTCCAGAATAGGAGGCGTCGAAGAGACGACGTCTCAATATTTGAGGAACCACAATTTGTACGTTATCCTTGACATGTCTAACTAAAATACCCTCAAGAATCTTTACAGTTGGTCGATGGGACCAAATGATTGTTGACTCGAGCGGTAGTGCTCGCAAGTCATTACGGCTTGGAGTTATATCATGTTCAAGGAAGTTAAGTATAGGAGCTATCGATGTATCACCATCCTGTAAATTCCTAAGATCTTCGTTTGAATATTCTGAGGAGAATTGAAGGGCTCGCACCCCAAGGGGAGCTATACATTCGTCTGCCCTTTCAAATTCATCAATCCAAGGCGTTGTGAAAGTTTTGACTATGCATTGTTTACAAACGGGACGGGATACTCAATCCGCGTTACAGTGGACCCGACCTGGACGGTGTTCGATGACGTAGTCGAATTCGGCCAGAGTCTCTATCCATCTTGCAAGGATACCTTCGGGTCTTCGAAATGTTTTAAGCCATTTGAGGCTATGATGATCAGTTCTAAGAATAATGTGACTTTCTAATAAGTAATGACGGAAATGTTGCAATGCAGCAACGACTGCTAACAACTCACGGCGAGTTGGGCAATAATTTCGTTGGGCACTGTTCATGACCCGTCAATAGAATGCGATGGGTCTTTCTACTCCATCAATGATCTGGGACAGGACGGCGCCAACAGCAACATCTGAGGCGTCGATATCCAAATTGCATGGGGTCCCAGGGATGGGAAAAGCTAATGTTGTTGCATCTAAGAGGGCTTCCTTCAATTGGCGGAAGGCGCGGTCAGCGTCATCCGTCCATTTGAATGGAGTGTTGTTCTTCTTTGTTAACCGTGTTAGCGGTTCAGCAATGGTTGCGAAGTTGCGAACAAAGCGTCTATAGTAGGACGCACGTCCAAAGAAGGCTCGAACATCTCGCAAGCAATGCGGTGTAGGCCAGTCTCTGATGGCCTGTAGCTTGTCTGGCATCGGGTTAACGCCTTGGGCGTAACCAAGTGTCCAAGAAATTCAATTTCTGTTTTAAACAGAACAGTCTTTGAAGGTTTGACCTTCAGTCCAACTTCAGCAAGTCGTGTAAAGACTTGATGCAGCCTGTCAAGTAGCTCTTGTGGTGTTATCGCAAATATTATAATATCATCAAGATAGCAGAGACATATTTGCCATGACATGTCTCGTAAGACGATAGACATAAGGCGACAAAAGCTGGCTGGAGCCCCTGAAAGGCCAAAGGGCATGCGGGTAAAATGGAATAACCCACGCCTTGTACAAAAGGCAGAGCGCTCCTTTGCTCTATCCGTCATTCCCAGCTGCCAGTATCCTGAGAGTAAGTCAACTGTTGCAAAATATTTAGCTCCTCTCAGATGATCTAAGTCGTCATGGATGTCTGGAATAGGAAAAGCATCTCTCCTAGAAACGGCATTTACCCGACGGTAATCTACACAAAAACGCAAAGTGCCATCTTTCTTACGAACTAAGCAAACTGGAGAAGCCAATGGTGAGTCAGAGGGTTCTATAACTCCAGACTCGAGCATCTCATCGAGGATCTGGTCCTCGGCGTCGCGGGCTGCTAACGGCGGCCGGCGAGGCGATTGCTTGATGGGTGGCGAATCACCCGTATCGATATGATGTTGCAGGATACTACAATAACCAAGATCGGTAGAAGAAGTAGCAAACGTGTGCTGGTGTACACGTAAGAAGTCACGAAGACCATGTAGCAAGTCATGAGTACAACAAGTAGAAGGAGCTTCTTCAACAGTAAGCTGAAATAATTCGCGGACGTGTTCAGGCAGAGTGTCCTGAAGCTCGTCAATCTGCAATGTGTGACTTGAAAAACCCTTGAGGACTGAAGCATCAACTGGACGAGGGTTAGCGGTGTCCAGTAAACATAAGTCATAATCATCTGCTAGGCGTCGATCCTTCAAAGAAGAATGAGGCGCTCTCGAGGACCTATCAACAAGTTGAGCAAACGGGCTCACATCGGCGCACGGGCCGGAACTAACAAACGGGGTACTTGGACTCGGTAGAGGTAGAGACGGAACATAGTACGCTGTTGCATTAGAAATACCGAACACATGTTCGTGTAGACATAGCTGAAGCCAACGATCAGCAGGTGTCAAATCTTGCAGTATACTGTCAATTACAGTAGTAGTGAAGCAATGTACGCTTGCATCAATTGCTGAAGAAGAAGAACAAGTAGGCATGCCTTGTGGGGTACATGTATAGTATGACCAAACACATCGGTTGCTAGAGTCGATTACTAACTTGGCTTTAGTAATAAGATCATATCCTGCCACGTAAAGTGGATCTTTTGAAGAAACATAGTAGGGGTGTACAAAACGTACGCCACATATTTCAGTGTTTAAATAATAGGGGCCTTCAATAAGTACATCGCCCCGACCAAAAGCTTTCACAGTGTGTGAATGAACAGTTTGATTCACTGCATTTGTAGTGGCAAGAAAATCACGGGGCACTATAGAGACTTCTGCACCCGTATCTAATATGAAAGTATGTGGGGCAGCTTCCACCACAATTTTAGTTTTCGGTGATCGGCAAGATGATGCACAGAATAATAATGAGATACATAACTACTATTATCAACGTCGTCGCCATCTTCCTCAAGGGGCTGGACTTTAAGTACAGCACGGGATGGTGTACCCGGGGGCACCTGACCTAACGGGAAGATGGGCGAGTGTAGTTGTTGGGTTCCCGATCGCCAGTTCTCGGAACACACACGCCGTTTTCCGGGTCACGACGTGATGGAGGAGTAGGAGGTCTCGGTGAACCTTGACGAAACGGATTAGTCTCAGCAGAAGAAGTAGGAGTATGCTGGTCCGGCCGACGGTCACGGGATTGTGGACGGTGATTGCGAGAATGACAATCAAAAGCTCCACAAACGTAGCATCCAGGACCACGGCGACCGGACGAAGAGCTGGAATCGGATCGACGATCGACAGGAGTAGGTGCACGAGGACGCTGGTCAGCAGTGCGTGTGTAGTCCTGTCGTGAATAGTCAGATCGGCGATCCGGCAGGTTGCAGAAGGAATCAGAACGTCTGAAAGACCAACGACTGTTGTTCTCGTTGTTGAATGACGAACGACGATAATTCGAAGCAGGCGACTGGCTGGCTTGACGTGAGTCGGGTCGATAGCCAGGCATAGGTGATTGACTAGACCGACGGTCGAAGCGAGCCGGTGACTGATATTGTTGACGTCCATTGGATGATTGACGTCCATTGGATGACTGAAGTTGTGTAGGCGTACGGTCCCTGCTGTTATCACGTGGACCAGGTGAACGAGAGTCACGGGTCCTAGAGTCAGAAGCAGAGGCAGACATAGGCATGTACTGTTTAAATAAATTAGCCATAGCCGCAGTCACTGCCATAACCAGGGTTTGGTCTGTCCCAAGGTCCTGTGTACCATGCACGTGTGCATCGTGTGATGGCGACGGCGTAACAATACGAACGGACTTTTTCGGTTTAATTACCTCGCTAGCATCGACAAACTGTCATGCTTTTAGTACAGTTGTTGCAAAATAGTCTTCACGGGCGTGAAGGCGTAGAAATTGTGACATTTCAGGGTTAAGTACATTATCTTCAAATCTACGTTTCAAGTCAGATTCTCTCTGGCTTGAGGTAGCATTAGGCCAGGCTTCTCGATGAAGCACACGGAGGGCATGTGCATACTCTGGTATTGACTCATTATCAGTCTGTCTTCGATTATCGAAACGGCGTATTGCATCTCTAGGCGCATCTGTTTGTCCGAATTGACGGGCCAACAATGTCCAACTTTCGTCGTAAGCCGTTGGGCTTACTTCATTAACATCTTTAAGTATCTCAGCGGCCGGTCCTTCCAGGGCCAAAGTGAGATTTTGGACCTTATCTTCGGTAGTAGTCCAGGCATTTACTCTGCAAATGCGTTCAAAATGTTCTTTAAACGACTGATAGCTAGTGACACCGGAATATGGTTTTGGCATTTGAGGCTGTTTTACAATAAATGTCGGTACAGACTGTGAGAAAATTTTATGTACAGCAACTGTAGGTGTACTATGTACAGTAGTAGGCGGCATTGGCGGAGGCATAGCCATAGGCGGCGGTACTACAGTATCAGCAGTAGCTGTTATTCCAATCGGCAAAGCATTAAAATTAAATGCTGAATTTGGTGCAAGTTGTGCGTGCATGGCAGACTGTGATTGTGTAGTAACAGTAGTAGTCTGTGGCTGCATAGACACAATGGATGCACCTGTGGAGGCGCACACTGACTCATGTGTGAAAGGCGCATGGACGTCTGCAAGTACTGTATGTGTTTGTGGTACATGTAAGTAGGTCGTGTTAGTCTGTGATGGAGAACTAATAGGAACCGTAAATGGTAAGTGTGACGGTGGCGGTCGTGCAAAAGGTACAGTATGTACCTGTAAAGGCATCATATGACTGTGTGGTACATATACGAACTGGGTGGCGGCTGGAGCTGAGGTGGCCCAACACTAGTCATTATATTATGACCTGCACCAAATGACATGTCTTGCAAGTACACACTAGTTGGATGTGTGTGTGTGTCAGAAGTCTGTGGTCTTATGTAAACAGACTAGGAGTGGCGGGGGCTGCATGTGTCGGTGCACCTGTCACTGTATCTCATCATCATCAATCGGAGCTTGTCGGTGACGTTGCTGTTCCTGTGAGTGCCCACCAAACTGTTCTGTTTTGAGCTCTCCGAAGCCCTGACGCGAGGCCAAGATTAAATTGGCGCAGATCTTCCTCCACCGTTCTTAGCCAGGTGTGTCTTGGACGACCTGGACGCCGCCTCCAGTTCCTTGGGGCAGGCGATATGCAGGCTTGTAGAGCACGGGAATGATCTTGAGATTTGTCGGCCCGGGCCACGTGGCCAAACAACTTCAGGCGTCTGATCCGCACAGTATCTGATAGCAGTGGCTGGCCAGTACGCCGACGGACTTCGATATTCGTTACACACTCCGACCAGGTGATGTTCAGGATGCGTCGAAGACACCATTGGTCAAAAGCATCAATTCTCTTCTCTATAGCTTTGGTTATGGACCACGTTTCAGCTCCATATAGAAATACCGGGAGTACATAAACGTTGTAGAGCCGAAGTTTGGTACTCACTGAGATCATGGACCGCCAAATGTGCCTGTCCAACATCTGCATACAGTTGCGGGAGATGGAAATGCGTCTATTAACTTCATGCTCGCTTCCACCTGAGCTGTGAAGTTGACAACCAAGATATGTAAATAATAATAATAATAATAATACGAACATTTATAAGGCGCACAATGTCAGCATCAGAGCTGAATCTGAGGCGCCGGCAGTCGCTAGGTGGAGAGGATGGTTAGAGGGGTAAACTATTTAG
>Ga0049107_10000832_pt1 | contig 10244 bp, 9 predicted proteins | sample WorMetilPIANOSA1_FD_61187 | JGI IMG/M metagenome (GOLD analysis project Ga0049107, IMG submission 61187) | Marine gutless worms symbiont microbial communities from Max Planck institute for Marine Microbiology, Germany - Olavius ilvae PIANOSA.1 | ecosystem: Host-associated > Annelida > Digestive... | reverse complement strand
TGTCGCTGGCCCTCCATTACTGAATGGGAGATGTACATCACTGCTCAGGGTTGTCGTCTCCGAAATGACCTATACTGTGTTGAGTGGGACGTTAAACTCTACTATACCATACCATACCTCCGTCTCTTTCAGTCCAATAATCTGTATTTCTCTCTCCTCTTCTATCCTTTCTGTCCTCGCCTGTCCTGTCTCAATCTCTCTCAGTCATATAAGTAATTTTAGGGGTTCCCACACATACATGAAAGAACTTGATTCTTTTTCTCCAAAATTCAAGGCCTTGAAAGTACTTGAAAACAGGAGAGGTGCTTGAAAGTCCTCGAATTTACTAAGCCAAACTGCACAGAAATCTGTCAATCTGTCTGTACTTGATCCAAGACGTACGGCCGCTGACGATCAGCGTGACAGAAACAAACTGATGCTCAGTAATCTCCTTCAGCGGTTTCAGCTTGTTATCTTCTCACATCCTGGTTTTATACTCCTTACTGTATTGACTGGCGTCCACCATTTGTCATCCTGTCCGCTGTCTACTCGGTCTGACAATCTATGCCACGTGTTTGCCTAGAACACGAATTGGTAATAAAATTCCATGTTTTGCTTTTGTCCAGTAAAACTGTACCAAAATCACAGAATTAGATATAGTTAAATATTGTGCCGTGGTGTAAACTACCGTCGACAATTGGTCCTTGAAATTCAAATGTAACATCAGAGTCCTTGAAAGTTCTGGAAAGTCCTCAATTTTCAGTAGCAAAAGATAGTGGACCTGGGATAGCAGATACCAGAATGTCTCCATTCTGGATTTTATTGGAGCTAAGGATGATGAAGATACTGTCAACTCACCCTCCAGAGGACTGGAGGAGACCACGAGGACGCCCCAACATCACATGGCTGAGCATCATACAGCAGGATCTGAGATGCCACAATCTCACACTGCCTGAAGCAATGGATATGGCCTAGAACCGGTCTGAGGATGTGGTCGACATACGGCGCTACGCAATCTTGAGTTGCATGCCAGAAACGACGACGGAGGAGGATGGAAGTAGCGGTGACAACTGGAGCTATGAGGCGTGCAATGCTCCAGTTGAATCGTCATCACCAACAAATCAGCACCCATTTTTTCACAGGCCGGATGTCCTTCCTGTCGCCCAACCAACAGTGTCAAAGCACTGAAGGAGAATGTCAGAACACTGGAGGGAAATCCTGAAGTCCTGTCTGGAGGCTGCAGAACGAGGATTGGTGTTGGTGGTGACGTTGACTCGACGTGGTCGTTGAACAAGTTCTGTGACGTGGTGTGACGTCAGGACCTGGTGCTGAGGTTCCTGCAGAGGGCCGCTAACAACCTCCAGCAAGAGTTCAAGGTGGTGGTTCCGTCTCTGCGGCTGCCGATCAACAGTCGCCGCACGATACTCGCCGCTCAGCTGCGCGACTTCGTCCACATCTACAACGCCGTGCGTATTACTTACTGCTTCTCTCTCTCTCTCTCTCTCTCTCTCTCTCTCTCTCTCTCTCTCTCTGAAATGACCTATACTGTGTCGATTGGGACGTTAAACTCTAGTATGCCATACCATACCTCTCTCTCTGTCCATTTTAACGGCCATTTTCCGCGTGATTCTGGGTTAGCCGGTGTTTATTATGCCCCGCCCCCATAGGGCAGATGCATTAAGCGATGCTTTTGTCTGACGTCTGTCTGTCTTGTCTGACGTCTGTCTGTCGCGTACATTGGGCCTAACTCGAGAACAGCGAGGCCTAGGAAGACTAAAATTGGCAGAGGTAGCCCACGTCACACGTGACTCGGACACCACTTTCAAGGTCAATAGGTCAAAGGTTGACTTGTTGCTGATGTGCTAAATAACCAACATGCCGGAACAGGTGCCAACTGGCAAATAAATACGAAGATACTGTCAACTTGCAGGGGCGGAGGCATATCGTGGCGGCCGCCCGCCTACAACTTGTTGAAGCAGTGGGTGACGGAAGTGGCGATGACAACTGAAAAGTCGTCCAAAACTCCAGTCAAATCGTCACCCCCAACAAACCAACACCCAACTTTTTTATTGGCCAGATGCCCTTCCTGTCGCCCAACCAACAGTGTCAAAGCCCTTCAATTCGTTTTACTTACTATACTTCTCTCCGTTTTCCCCGTGCGTGCTCCTGGTTTGAAAGAATAGACCCGCTCCATTTCGTGACTGGATATTGTAAAGGCGACTAAACCAGGCTCTGTCTGTCCTCTCTCCTAGCATAGTTTTTGTCTGTGTTGCTGTTTATGAGGGCCCCTTGTTGCAATGAAAACGAAGTCACGCCGAAACTGTGATTAGTATCAGTTTTGGTGCCGGAACCAAAATGGAAACATTGGTTAACGGTATTGGAGTGTAGTAGGTCCTGGCGTTAGACGGCTGACGAAAAGCTTGACAACCCTCACCCAAGGTACCCAGGAGTCTTTTGTGGTCAAAGACTATAGGTAGGAAGACTCCCAGGTGAGCTTGGAGCTTAAGGATGAGCAAGTCAATGGAATATGATGCTTTTTCCCTTCAGTGCTCTGACACTGTTGGTTGGGCGACAGGAAGGGCATCCGGCCTGCAATAACCTGGGCGTTGGTTTGTTGATGGTGATGATTTGACTGGAGCTTTGCATGTCTTGTAGCTCCAGTTGTCACCACCACGTCTATGGTTCTTGCTCCAATAAAGTCTTGAATGGAGACATTCTGGTACCAGCTTACCTCAGTTGTCCTGGAAAATGGCCGTGGTGGTCGTGATATAATTGTGTGTAAGAACTGTGTGAGTGGTGCAGGGCTGCACGACATGTCGGTAACCGTCTTTATCACGGTTTAAATTTGTTCTCATCTTTTGCTTGCTTTCAAAACGCCTGTCATCCTGCCACAGACAGCCAATGGCCTGCAGACCAGTTCCTTAGAATGTCTCCGTATCTCTCTTCATACCAAGCGACTTCTGAAAACTTTTTTGTTTCAGCGACAACTGCGCGGATAACATTACTTAGTGTGTTGTGGTCCTAACGTACTTGCACTCAACACCTCGTTAATCCTGGCGAACTGAACTGAACTGAACTGGACGTAGACTACGAAAGCTTCGATGTGCTTCTAGGAGACGGCGCAACTGCGGAAGCGACTGCGGTTGAATCAAGGCTGCGGTGATGAAACGCCGACAAACTGCATCGACGATGAGCGATTTCAGCAGTTTGTCAACTCCGCGAGGTGATTGATTCCATCAGCAGTCAGTAGATGAGGAGACAGATTACACTGTGGTGCTTTGTTGATGTTAGTTGGGCAGAGGGAAGGATGTTTGCTACTACTACTACTACTACTACTACTACTACTACCACTAAAACCGCCACTACTATGACATACACTACCACTGCTACTACTACTACTACTACACCACCACTAATACCACCACCACCACCACTACCACTAATACCACTACCACTAGTAACACATAACACATTTCTTTAATAAACTGCTGACAAAACGCAGCGAGTCGAGGAAAAGAGATAGACAGTAAAAACAGTACAGAAACTAATAAACGTCTAAATACAACATACGCTGGATAAAGTTAAGATCAGACAAGCGGCCAGTTCTCAATGGGAGGGAATAATTGTGTTTGCATTCTCGCAAGTTGTAGGACTGAGAGGCTGTTGACAACGGTGGCAAAAGTTTATGTAACACGTGGTCACAGGCTTAGTAAGGCTTAGTAGGAGATACAAATGCTATTTGTGCATTACAACAAATACTTACCTTTAACTCTACAAGTTTATGTAGCACGTGGTCGCTGTCTCTTGTAACGGCAGAAAATAATTTCTCATCAGCAGAAAGGCAGATATCTGCGAAGGCTGGTAGGTCGGGTGGAACGAAGCGACTACGATGGCTCCGTCTGATACTACCACCACTACTACCACTGCTTTCCGTTTTTGATTAACTGGCCTATTTTTCTGGAGATCACTCCGGTTATGTCGGGTTCCTGGAGGTCTCCCGCCGATGACGAACTTTAGTGGATTGCGGGTGAGAGAGTGTTTGCAGGCCGGTTGCCTTGTTTTTACAACAGCGTCTGCGGTCAGAACGTTGAATAGGCTAAGTGCAAAGTGTAGGGCACAGGACAGGCATGTTGTCCTTTGTCAGAAAAAGTATGACCTGGTGTTAAATGACAAATCACAATTATTGTCTCCAGCGCTCTGCCGTTGTTGGTTTGGTGACCAGACCGGCATCCAGTCCAGCCCGTAAAAACTGAGTGTTGGTATGTTGGTACCTAGTTGCTGTTTGACCGGAGCTTTGCCTGTCTCAGACTTCTGGTGTGCACCGCCGTCACTAGGGGGAGTTGTTTCACCGTTCTGTTGTCTACGCTGTGTTTTGCAATGGATCAATTCTGCCGCTGACTGCAGAAGGCCGACAGTTTCCGTGTGTTGTAAGATACACATGCCTTTCCAGTCGCTGCATCGCGGGCATGGAACAGCCTACCACCTGCCATCCGAACCGTTTCATCCTTCACCTCCTTTCGGCAACAACTGAAGACAGGTAGTAAAAAGTTAGCCAAAACTGAGCCTAAACAGACGTTCAGTTGAGTTTGTAAAGGTTAATACGGTGCTGGGTGCTAAGCACTTGAGGACCACTAATTACTGTGTCGTGGTCCTGAAGTGCCTAGCACTAACCACCACGTTGATTTTGGCAAACTGAACTGAACTGAAATGAACTGAACGTCTGTTTAGGCTCAGTTTTGGCTAACTTTTTACTACCCCCCCCCTCACTGTTATAATGACTCTGTAAAGTGCTCATGTATCGTTCGCGTGACAGTGTCACTTAAATCAGTACATCGGCAGTAATAATATGTGTATGTGTACACATGGATTGTCAGCGAGGCTGAGCTGGAAGAAGTCCTGACGGTCTACACGCGACTGAGTCACTCGGCGAGTGTGTTTCTCGGCAGTAACTCGCGGTCCACCACGTCAGCAGCTGCTTCACAGCGGCCGGGCACCGGCTTGTCCACGTCACCGGTGAAGGGTCACGACACGTCGCCGTCGTCTTCCGGCAGACCACCCAGAGTGAAAGAGCCGTCGGGAGAACTTCGTGTGAGGCATTCGTCAGTTGAGAGACAGGAAGGTGCGACGAACAGTCACTGTTAATTAGTGTTGTTTGGATATTGACCTCCGAGCCTATGCTTGGCCGTTCTCTGGTTTTAGTCCAAAACAGGTGTTTGGCCCTAATGCTACCAAATCTCAACCGATCTGGATAAAATTTTGCACACACCTATTGTTGTACGGAATACACTTGTGGGCCGACTTAGACCATGACCAGGCCAAACCAGAACGAATGTTTTTTCTAATACTTGTAATGCACCCTAAGTCCTGTATAGAGTCGACGGATCGCCGCGATTTCGTTGGCAAACCGTCAGAGTGGAGGTGAGGACGGGTGCTATCATGAAATATTCCGGAATTGTGTAGCGTGAGCGGAACCAGATCCAAAAAGCAGCATTTTTTTGCGTTTTTCGCTTACCCTTCAACTGCCCTGCCCACAGCCTACAGGAAACAGTTTTACCCCAAACCAATGGTACCGGTGGAAAGCCGAGACTCTGAAGGTGTGTCTTTTGCTAGTCTGGAGAGTCTGTGACCAGGCATTTGGCAGATATAGGCCCCTGAAGGGTGCCAAAATGTGGTCATGTGACCATCACGAAAATTGAAAAGTTGCATACAGACACAGGTAGAAAAAATTCACTGATTCCAAAAATGCTATTCTTTTCGATCTACGACGAAAAATAACAAAGTTATCGCGGAAAAACCGTTTCCAAACAGTGGCGTCACCAGGCGCTTGTGAACGCTTGGCCGTCTTGAATTGACGCTCGTCATCAATACATGCTTCTAGCTGTGGTTACTATGACTACGACAAGAACAACAATTCAATACTGCTGTTACTGTTACTACTACTACGACTGCAGCTACCATGACTAGTACGAGTATTACTACGACTAGTACGAGTATTTCTATGACAAGTACGAGTATTACTATGACAAGTACGAGTATTACTATGACTAGTACGAGTATTACTATGACAAGTACGAGTATTTCTATGACAAGTACGAGTATTACTATGACTAGTACGAGTATTTCTATGACAAGTACGAGTATTACTATGACTAGTACGAGTATTACTATGACAAGTACGAGTATTACTGTGACTAGTACGAGTATTACTATGACAAGTACGAGTATTACTATGACTAGTACGAGTATTTCTATGACAAGTACGAGTATTACTACGACTACTACTACTAATTACTACTACTACTGCAACAACATCTACTACTACGATCGATTTGTGTCAAACCGCTTTATTTACAGTGCTCTGACAATGTTGGTTGGGTGACAGAAAGGGCATCCGGCCTGTAAAAGCTAGGTGTTGGGTTGGTGGGTGTGACAATTTGACTGGAGCTTTGCACGTCTTATAGCTCCAGTTGTCACCACTCACCACCTCCACCATCCTTAGCTTCAATGAAACTGGCTAACCCATATTCATGGAAAAAATGGCCATTAAAATGGAGAGAGAGTACGACTATTTTAACCGGTTTATTTTCCAGAGATACTTCTGGTCAGGTCATCACCCAATAAAAAAAATCTCTCAAGAACGACCTTTGGGGATAGCTGCTGTAAGATTTTTACGGCCAGATACCCTTTATATCTACCAACCAATAGTGTGAGAGCATTGAAGGAATAGCTGTGTTTAATGCCGATAAAGATGTGTTATTTAGTATTTTCAACATTTAACATACAATTAATAGTCATGGTCATTTTCAGTTAATGGTGGGGTACTGGCAGCAGAGGGCTGATGACAGGCATGGCAACCCTCCCCCAAGGTAACCAGGAGCTATCAGTGGTCAGAGACAAAGTTGGAAGACCCTCAGGTGAGCTTGGGGTAAACAAGTCCATGCAATGTGATATTTTCCCTTCAGTGCTTTGACACTGTTGGTTGGGCGACAGGAAGGGCATCCGGCCTGTAAAAAAAACTGGATGTTGGTTTGTTGGTGGTGATGATTCAACTGGAGCTTTGCACGTCTTATAGCTCCAGTTGTCACCACTCACCACCTCCATCATCCTTTGCTTCAATAAACACCGGCTAACCCAGATTCACCTGGAAAATGTCAGTTAAAATGGAGAGAGTCATTTTCAGTTAATGAGGTAAATTTATAGAATGAAAACAATGACTAATTTTCATAGCGGTTACGTTTATTCAGGAAGATGATCGCTTTGGCAGTATTCGGTTAATGCGAGCTTCGATTTGTTTTTTTTTTATTAATCCAAATGCTGTTTTGATGATTATGCAAACGATTTTAGGATCTCGTAACAATGCTGTGGTTGCCGGGGGCAACATTCCTCCGTTGCCTGGCAACGTTGCCGCTCGAATGACCAATCACGCGATGTCGTCGTATTACGGAGCGGTTGCCGTGTACAGCGGCAGTCTGACTCGGACGCGGCCTGCTTCAGCGGTCACCTACAAGGCGTCGTCCACCGGTTTGTTTGCACCATCAGCGTTATGTCTGTGTGTTAATTCTTGCCACTGTATATGTAAGTGTGACTTTATAATCACCGTCATCATTATTGGTATTATCACTGTTATCATCACTAGTCTCTCTGTCTGTCTCTGTTTTAACGGCCATTTCCAGGTGGACCTGGTCACCTGGGTTAGCCGGTACCAGAATGTCTCCATTCTGGATTTTATTGGAGCTAAGCGTGAAGGAGGTGGTGAGTGGTGACAACTGGTGCTATAAGACGTGCAAAGCTCCAGTTGAAATGTCACCAGCAACAAACCATCGCAGGCGCTTCCTGTCGCCCAACAGACAGTGTCGAAGCACTGAAGGGAAATATTATCTTCATTAGTGTTCACGGTTTTTTTTATTGCAGAAACTGTCATATAGCTGTCCGTAATATAGGAGACTGGCGTCAGAGGGTTGACGCGAGGCTTGGCTTGGCAACACTCAGCCAAGGTATACAGGAACCTTTAGTAGTCAAAGACACGGTCGGAAGACCGCCAGGTGAGCTCGCAATGAGCAAGTCCCTGGCACGTCATATTCTCCCTTCTGTGCTCTGATGCTGTTGGCTGGGTGACACGAACGGCATGCAGCCTGGAAAAAGCTGAAAATTGGTTTGTTGGTGGTGACAATTTGACTGGAGCTTCGAACGTCATATAGCTCCAGTTATCACCACATCCGTAGCTCCAGTGAAGTCCGGAACGGCGACATTTCGGTACCAGCTTAGCCAGACGTGGCAGAGTGGTTCGGACGCTGGACTGCCAACCAACAGGTTGTTTTACTTACTTATTGTGCAGGTGCTGCTTCACGCCCGGTGTCTGCAGTCTGCAAATCAAGCAGCAAAAATTCCCGCGGTAAATTATCATTTTTTTTTAAACTTCTTTCTTGTGATAAAGTACTTGCCACTTGCATGGGTTGCATGCCCTGCGTGTGGGATATTATTTGTTTATTATGCCACGCCCCTACTAATAGGCGGCGGCATTAAGCGATGGTGCTGTCTGACGTTTGTCTGTTTGTCGTGTACATCGGGCCTAAGTCGAGAACAGAGGCCTAGGAAGACCAAAATTGGCACAGAGGTAGCCCACGTCACACGTGACTCGGACACCACTTTCAGGGTCAAAAGGTCAAAGGTCAATGTCACCAGGCCGCTTTACTCACCGCCATGTTAAGGCATCAGGCGGCTGCAGCGGTCGGCGTGGGAACATATTGACTGTGGGAACCTAGTTGCAGTCGGCTCGGCGGCGTGAGACACTTCGGCGTCCACTGAGGGAGGAGAGGGGCGGGGGCATATTGTGTCGCCACGCGCACAGCTTGTTTAGAATTAAAATCGTACACAGATCACAGGAAGAACATCACAACGTTACTAATCGATAAAAAACACGAGCATCAGGTATGTCAGATTTAGTCGTTGATCATGGCAACGGATTTGTGACCAAGACATGATAGATCCGTTTCATCTTAACGGCTATTTTGCTGTCACCTGTTGAGTCTGGGGAAGTCGTTCACACGTGGTGCATGTGCCTCTGTCACTGTGCAGTATAATTTGGTACCGACCAAAGGGCAGTGATACATTGTGGCTGGGAAGGTAACTGTAAGTCTGGCGTCACATTGTCACGGACTCGGTATGCAATTTGCTGCAACTGCAGTGACTATTGTGGTGACTGCTCACCTCGCTGTTGTCAGCATACCGGAAGTGTTTTGCAGATGTGCTAAGTTAAGGCTCCAGTGAGTGAGTGAAGGTGCAGTGTTTAACATCTTTCGACAAATTCAGGTCATTTTGGAGATGGGTGTTTCCGATCAATTGCGCTGGTACCAACAACCAAACCAGAACAACCAAGAATCACAACACGGAAAATAAACGCAAAATAACCGAACACAATTGAAAGAACTCTATTGTCCCTACTGCCAGTTTAGTTGCTTACTTATTGTGCCAGTTCAGTTACTTACTTACTTATGCCAGTTTAGTTACTTATTGTGCCAGTTCAGTTACTTACTTATGCCAGTTTAGTTACTTACTTATTGTACCAGTTTAGTTACTTACTTATTGTACCAGTTCAGTTGCTTACTTATTGTACCAGTTTAGTTACTTACTTACTTATGCCAGTTCAGTTACTTACTTATTGTGCCAGTTCAGTTACTTACTTACTTATGCCAGTTCAGTTACTTACTTATTGTGCAGGTGCTGCCTGTCGGCCAGTGTCGGCGTCGGTGAAGCTGAGCGGCAGCACAGGTCACAAGAACGACTCGAGTAAGTGAGAAAACGCAGTTGATTTGTTAACTGATAATTTTACACTGTGATCAGCAGCAGTAGCAGCAACAGTTGTTTGTAGACAGCAAAACAATTGAAGTCTCCGTGAAAGAACCGAATATGTTCCAGAACAGTCATTCGTAAAGCCAGTGACGCGGCAGAAAACCTGCAATTATATCGAGTTGTTCGGTTCTTCCACCCGAGATCGTCATGCACAAAGATGCATTTAATGTTATTCTCTGAACGTCCGCCGAACCATCTTATCCAGGTTGTCGTTGACAATGCCCGTTGAACGAGTGTCAGTTTGTTACTGACGCTGTTTATCGACGCTGCTTGTACGGCGACGCACCATCTTACCCGGCGGACCTGATCACGCCGTCGGCTGCTGCAACTGTCAGACCTGGTCTCAGATCTGCCGCATCCAGTACAGTTGCAGTGCCACGAACTACATCGTCGCTCGGAGACCGGTCCTTTGCGGC
>Ga0049107_10000831_pt1 | contig 10245 bp, 7 predicted proteins | sample WorMetilPIANOSA1_FD_61187 | JGI IMG/M metagenome (GOLD analysis project Ga0049107, IMG submission 61187) | Marine gutless worms symbiont microbial communities from Max Planck institute for Marine Microbiology, Germany - Olavius ilvae PIANOSA.1 | ecosystem: Host-associated > Annelida > Digestive... | reverse complement strand
GACAGAACACATACAACGAAAACTAACAATACGTAAAAAGGGGCCCTAATAAACCACAATACAATAAAAACATGCTAAGATATGACAGACAGCTAGACCTGGTTTAGTCGCCTTGTACGATATCTGGCCAGGAAACGGAGCGGGTCAATTCTTACAACCCCGGAGCCCGCACGGGGCTACAGATTTAAAATTCAACATTATGCCTAGCTACTAGTAACTGATGTTTAGTTAAAAGTTTTGCTGTTGTATTGCTAAAGCTGTACTCATAGGACAGCAGTATTTAACAGGGAAAGTCAGTGAGGGGGACGAGATCGAGTGGCACGAAATATGCCACATACCTTGAAATTCAGTGACCAGCACATGTTCCTCCCGTCCCCCGCCCCGGCAAATACCACCCTGATCTTTAACGACATCGCTGCACTGTAGCCAAAACATTTAACCGCATTCTTGCTGGAGTACATTACACAGCTGGAGTAGTAACCGTGCCACGTATTGTCAGAGCCCCCACCCCTGCTTCAATTGATAGAACGTAAAGTTAACATCAATCGTCCTCCAGCAGATTGGCAACGCCGGGCAGGTCAACCAACACTGACATGACTGCACTATTCAACTGAACCTTCAGCCCAAAACGTTGGTCTCTTCACAGCGTGTGCAGTGTCACTCAAATTGGCGTCAGGCTGTGAAGACGGCTGTGCTCACTGCTGGGAGCGCTACCCCATGATACCATGATGATAATAATAATTAATAATGTCACGATAATTTCTAGGGCGCCATAACACGGCAACCATACACGACCGATCATACGGTGCATATGCATCAACGTAAGATAACATAACATAAGATGAAAGGTGCAGTTAAGTAATCGCAGTGAACAGAAATGTCTTCAGAGCCGTCTTGAAACAGTCCACTGATGACGCTGACGATGATGATGCTGATGATGAAAATAACGTAAGGCAGTTGTTTTGTAGCAGGCCAAACATCGACGTCATCACAGAACGCATGGTTCCGGACAACGTTGGATGTACGTCTCCATCCGTCCACCGTCAACTTGCATCAGAGTGGTGTATGCAGTGGCCTGCAATCAGCACTTCATGCCGTCGATATGTCCTCGACATTTAAATACACATATGACGCAGGGATGTCAGGTTTCGAGACCTGATCTCGGTCTCGGGGCCAAATTGCGGTGGCCTCGGTCTCGGTCTTAAGTCTCCAGTAGTTTGGTCTCGGTCTCATGCGTTTGGAGTTGAGCAAAACCGATACCAGGAACAAGGCACGACCACCTGCAAAGGTAAAGGTACGTACACTCGAAGTAGCGCCTCTTCGTGAAACGCCACCTCCGAAGCGCTCAGGTATGGCACGTGTTCTCAGAGCACTGAAAGGAAAAAAGTATCACATTCCATGGACTTGCTCACCCCATGCTCGCCTGGGGTCTTCCAACCCTGTTTTTGACCATTAATAGCTCCTGGTTACCTAGGGTAGGGTTGCCGTGCCTCTCATTAGCCCTCTGATGCCAGTACCCGCAAACAAACAACTCTGCTGAATGAATAATGCATGAAATCACAACAGAATAATGACAAGAAACTGACGTCATATCTCACCAAATCTACCACCTCCTTCAAATATGTTGCCAAACACTTTTTATTGACCCACGGTGTACATCGTACAATGCATATTCCACATCGTGTCAGACTGCAAACTGCAAATTTAGTAGCAATAAATGGCCGAGAAACATTACACACAGAAGGAATATATGGATAACATGACAGTATGCAGTAGTTACCTTGTTTAGCACTGGTTTGGTAGACAGCACGTCAAACAAGCCAGCAAAGCCAACATTCTAAAACAGTACCGGTTAATAAGTTTATCAATTAACTAAAATAAATGAAAGCAACGTACACACTGAACACATAATACGATAACGAAGGAATATACATTATAAAAAAGCATAAATATACACATAAAAGTACATGTATAAGTATCATAAAACCATATTCTCTTACAGCTTCTTTACAGCGACTCTTAAGCACTAGGGTCCGTCTCCGAAATGACCTATACTGTGTCGAGTGGGACGTTAAACCTTAGTATACCATACCATAAGCACTACGGATCTTGTATTAAATCTACGTCAGAAGGAAATATAATCACAGAATACTCCAGGCAAGCACATAAAAGTTCTAAGTAAGCCTGAATAATGAATAAGATCTTACGGTTAAGAAGTAATAGTTTGTGGCAACAGCTTCACTGACAACATTCACACATAATATCTGTGAATATCAATGACTGCTATTACTGTGAGCTGAAAAATGTGTTCTCAATTTGTACATGTTCTAAGTATTTTATTTAATTTACACCATGCTCAGTAAAAAGCGCCCCTTAATGTGTTTCAATCTCTATAACTTTCTGCAGATATATCCTTAGCTACATTTGAATATGAAAACATTTAAGTGGCTCACAACTCCTAAATGTGTGAATACACTACCTTGTGAAACATAACAACGCAAAATTATGGCCGAACACTGCAGCTGATAGGCTGTACTTTAGCCAGACAGTAAAATGTTCAAATACTGGCATGTGCTAACGGTCCAAACATTTACAAAGAATACGCAAAATCTGTAACTATGAGTCTATGATGATCATTATCCTAAGTAAGTTAATTAACTGTTTATATTGTCGCACTAGACTGTTTGCGTGGACAAGCACTATCAACCTGGCAAGAACGGGAACCTGTGGCATATATATAGAATATATATAGAATACAGATGTTTCTCCAGACCTCCTATTGTCAATCCTTAAACGACGCCGTGATCATTACACACGGTAAAAGTGACTAAAACAGGCTCTGTCTGTCCTCTGTCTCATACCAGTTCTCTTTTGAGTGTTTTTCTGCTAAGACCGCTTTGACTGCGTTCAGCTTTGCATTTGGGTTCGTCTCCTGGTTAGTAGTAGTAGTACTGTAGTAGTAGTAGTGGTAGTGGTAGTAGTAGTGGTAGTAGTAGTAGCAGTAGCAGTAGCAGTAGCAGTAGTTTATTTTAATCTTGCGGTTCTACAATCGAACAGCATATGCATTTAAAATTTATACATATGATATTAAAATAACACTATGAAAGTTAATAGTTGTGGTCTGGTTGTCAGTACCAATGCAAGTGACTGACTACAAACTTTGCCGCTGAAATGACCCATAATGCACTGATGGCAACATTAAAACCTACTCGCACACCCTCATAGCAGCGGCATCACTAATACCACCACTATTTAAAACCACGTCCAGTAGTCTTAACAGACTACTTCGAGTTTGTTTTCGATAGCCAGCCCTTTTTCTGGAGATCACACCGGATCAGGCTGGGTTCTCCAAAGGTCTCTCAAAGAATAACCTTTGAGGCTTGCTGGTGTGAGGTTTTTATTTTGGCATATCTTGGGGGCTGATAGGGGTCAAATTTAAAAATTTAATATTCAAATCCGCAAAAGGCACACCCTTCCACAATTCCGCGTCGTCTGAGCTATTATGCATCACAGTCCATCAAATGGTTATCTCTATCCATGCCTGTGAAAAATAAAGAAATAAAAGTTACAAAATTTCAAATTTCATATTTCACCCATTTGCCTAGAAGTCCCCCTTGAATGAATTGCCACCGAATTTGGCATGTGGGGTCGGGTTCTCCAAAGATTGGGAGCTGGTGTGGTTTTTTTACGGATCGGATGTCCTTCATGTCATCCAAGCAACAGTGTCGAAGCATCGAAGAACTACATCACTATGATGTGTGTGCATAACGACCTTTTGCGTCATGTTCTTCATGCAGTAATTGGCTACTGCACGTCTGTGGTCAGTGGCTGGCGGTGGTCTCCAGTGGTCGGAGTTTGTTTCCAGGATGTACCAGCTGCTGCCGCTTGCTCCGATATTCCACACGTCAATCGCTTTCCCTCGTGATCGAGTTATGACACACGCCTACATCGTGGCAATAACATAGCAACAGAAATTTTTCACCGACCATTACTACTTCTCGCTTTTGCTTCGCTGGCTCATTTTTCCAGAGAATACTCCTGGTTAGGCTGGATCGCCTATAGGTCTTCAATATAAGAATCTTTTTGTGGACTGCTGGTACAAGAATTTCTACAGGACCGATGATCTCTCTGTCACTCAACCAACAGTGTCAAGCACCGTACGGGCTCCGGGGTTGTAAGAATAGATCTGCTCCATTTCCTGGCCAGATATTGTAAAAGGCGACTAAACCAGGCTCTGTCTGTCCTGTCTTTTAGCCTAGGTTTCTTTTGATGTATGTGTTGTGCTGTTAATTAGGGACTCTTTTTAGGTTGTGTTATTTTTATGTTATTTGTGTGTTTTGTCACTTGGTTGTTCTTGTTAGGTTGACAGTGAGTCAGTTGTCAGCCACTCACTCATCGCTCACTCACTCAAGTGATTGACTGGAGACTGGAAAGACTCGTTTCCGAAATGAACTATAATGTGTTGATGGGGACGTTAAACTATACTCACTCACTCAACTAACCAACCAACAGTGTTAAAGCACTGATGAACTATTTTTTTTGGCTGAACACTACAATTCTAAATTTGAAAATTTACATTCAGTGACTTGTGGTAAGTCTTGCTCACAGATTACATACGGTCTATGAGCAATGACGGTAGCCTTATCATTACACCTAATATACACAGATAGTAATACAGTATAACATTTAAAACAAAACGACACTAGAAACATCTGAGAAACTTAGAAAAATCAATACGCATGAAAGCGCATCTAAATTAGCGTCGAAATTAATTGAAAGTAATTAGTCGAAATTAATTTAATAAATTCTTATTCACCTCGTTCGACTTGGTGCCGGCGAGTATGAAATACACCGGTGCAAGTAGCGTGCTGTTTGTCAACAGGTGCTTGGCCTGCTGGTAACTGGTGGCGTCCTCTAGCGTCTGCCGAACTAAAAACGACATCCAATTGCCACTGCGGTCACCCAGTAGCCACTTGATAATACCTACAACGACGTCACAAGCATTCTGATTCTCAGTCAGCAACCAACTGCAATGGTTTGCAGCTATTTGCTCTGATCAGAAATTTACAAAACAACAGACTAACGTATTTTAAACCAAAGCAGTTTTAAACTGAAGATTAATACAGCTCCAAGCGTCGATTTCAAACCAATGCCGAGGGACTAATTTTGATGTTAAACGAGTTTAATGACCAAAGTTTAAAACCATACACACTGACAAATTATATCAAATAAAAAGCATACCAACATGGGGTACTGGTATCAGAGGGCTGATGAGAGGCATGGCAACCCTCCCCCAAGGTAACCAGGAGCTATCAGTGGTCAAAGGCAAAGTTGGAAAACCCCCAGGTGAGCCTGGGGTAATGTGATGGAATGTGATACTTTTCCTACAGTGCTTTGACACTGTTGGTCGGGCGACAGGAAGGGCATCCGGCCTGTAAAAAAACTGGATGTTGGTTTGTTGGTGGATAAATTTGACTGGAGCTTTGCACGACTTATAGCTCCAGTTGTCACCACCACTTCCGTCATCCTTTGCTTCAATAAACATCGGCTAACCCAGGTTCATGTGGATAATGGCCGTTAAAACGGAAAGAGAGAAAGCATACCAACATAGCCGCCGTCAATGTTCCTTCGCTCATTGACCGTCAAAGTGAAAGCACCCTGAAGTCAACCACACCTAATTCAACTCTCAATTCTGGCATAACTGACTAAATTGATCAAAGCAATAATGCCTTGTAATCCAGTCCCCAGTACTCTACCCGCTGCTCTTTCTTCAGTACTTTAACAGTGTCAGTTGGGTGATATGCCGGGTATTCGGCCTGTGAAAATTCTTGCACCAGAAATCCCCAAAAGGTTCTTCTTCGGGAGACCTTTCGGGAATCCAGCTCAACCTGCAGTGATATCCGGAAAAATAATCCAGTTAAACAACAAAATGTGTACCAATGCTACTATATGAGGTATTCCCACTCAAACAACGCGATATTAGGTCGTAAGACTTTGCTGTTAACAGATTTTTAATGAAATTATTTAGAACATCTCACATTAATGTAGTTTAAGTATGCCGCAATATGTTTAACTTCAAACTACCTAGTTTAACTACATTAGCCAAACGTACAAAGAAATTTATGGACAAATATGCCATCTTGTAATATACCGTATATTCTTTTGTTTTTCTTTCTTAGTCAAGTTTTTCCTTAGTTAAGTTATTTCTCCGTATTGTGTATCATGTGTAGGACGATTATATTGGTGAATAAAGGTGAATATACACGCAACAGTATCAGCAGCAGCAGCAGTATCTGATCTGATGCAGAGTATTTACATTAAGCTTTCCAGTACTGCTAAACAGAAATTCTACTGAAAAGAAAATCAACTATTTTCTGAACATCAAAATTTTTTTTTTATGCCAGCAATGAAAACCGTTGCTGAGAACATTGTGTGTATCGTGAGTGTAAAAACTAACCGGTCTGATGCCCGTCGGAATTCCGACGTAACCAGCAAAACTGACAGATTTGAACAGTGTCGCATTGTTCCTCTGCCAGTCCACATTGATAGTCGCCTGTCGAAGAGCTTCTGTTACTTCCCACGTGTGTTTCTTTGGATCCCAGCTAAACAGAATTCACAAAAAATAGAAATTTTGCAAATTCAAGATGGCAGTTGGACGCCATATTGAAAATCCGTTTTTGGCAATATTTCGGCGACATATTGGCCGATTAATGCAAAATTTGGATCAGAGATGAAGAATCACAGGCAGGTATAGAATACGTGACCAAAAACAACAATTTCCTGAAATTCAAGATGGCGGACGGCCGCAAATATGAAAATAGATTTATCTCCATATCTCAGCCGTGAATTATCCAATTTTGAACAAATTTGGTATGCTGGTGCGAATTTCAATTCTGAAGATGGACATTTGACAAAACAACGAAATTTTGTACACTCAAAATGGCAGTAAGTTAGTGCTTGATTTCAGCAGATTATACTGTTTTGTCCTCAAAGAAACCTTGTCTCAGCACAAAAATCATAACGATTTACTGCTTCGCTATACCGAGGACGAGATCAGAAAAGTTCTTAGCCAATGTATACTATAAAAAATGTGACATTAGGAATGTCCAAAATGTAAGAATAAGCAACCCTCGTTTAACCACCACCTGCATAAACCGACACAAGAATCGCAATCAGTGCAGCTAGGAGATGCTGGCACCAAGGTAGTGCAAACTAGAATGTAATATGTAGACAGCTCCAGTCAGATCACCACCACAAGTATACCAACACTTGATCGTCATGGTCACTTGATGGTCATTAGCCGGATGTGGGGATGCCCTTTCTGCCTACCAGCCAACAGTGTCAAAGCACTGAAGGATATTGACATTATACTTGTCAGAATGTCAGAATGACATTATACCTCAGACGATGTGAAAACAGCTCGCGCCCCACCAATCCCCAATGGTCTCCATAAGAGAGATATTAACAAATATAGCAGGGACAACTATCGACACTTAAATCACACATGCACACACACACACATGCATTCTTTCTCTTATGGCATATGTTTAATCGATCATGGTTACCATGGGTACGACTCGGTCCTTCACAGGTTTTCATTGGAAAACATTTGAAGTTTGAAATGTTGTTTCTTGCCCTTGTTGACAGCCAATCAACAGCAACAGAGCAATGAAGGCAAGACGGTGGACATACAGATCAGTATAATGAAAATAACGACGTGTGTCATCTTTACCCCAAGTGTGTTCCAAAGTCAAAGTTTCGTGCGTGATATAACGTGCCTGTCAAACAATGACAATTAGCAGCTGAGCATAGGCAGCAGACACAGCTCAGTGATTCGGCCACTGGGCTTTCACCGACGGAACCTCGGTTCTGGGTTCGATATGTGCCGGCACACACATGATATACACTGTGTTTCATAAGAAAACGAACCGGTACGATACAATTAAAGCATGTTAAGTTATAAAACAAAAATAGATGTATGTATTCTTCCACTGTCATATGGTGTTGTCATTATGAAGGTATAAAAGCATGTAGCATTACTATAAAATTATTGCATGCTGAATAGAGGAAAACGCTTTGGTGACTACTAGTGCAGAATACATTTTGACTGCCTACAACTGATGGTAGATGTTTTATAAAGCCTTTGATACAGTAAACCACGTTATTCTTGTTCAAAAACTCGAGAAACTTCACCTCCCAGATCATGTTCATAACTGGATTATCAATTTCCTTACTGATCGCACTCAGTCAGTAGTGCTGCTAGGAAAACTGTCCCAGAAACAAATGATCACTCAGAGTATTATACAGGGGTCAGGCCTTGGACCAGTCCTGTATGCAATTTACTCCTCAGGTCAGGCGGTAGGGAAGGACACAGTCCACGCTTGTCTATCCTGACCAAACTGACGTATCATTCACAGACAGGTTCAGTAACATTAAATAATAATAGTAATAATAATACCCATGACAATGTTTATAGTGCTGTCATCATGACCACAGGTCATTGCGAGAGTTCACTCAGTTCATTTGATGAATATAGACCAGCGCCAAGCAGCCGTCGACCCTCAGACCAAGCCACCTGACATGGGCTGTGAGTCGGCCTGTTTTAGGCAGCTAGCATCTACAACCACCATCGCCATTTATTATTATTACTCAGCCCGAAAGATGATACTCATTTACCGTCTCAGGGAGGGTAGAAGGCTGAGTTGACCTAGGCACTGCAGGAAAGGTGCACACAGCTCGTGCCCAAGGCTGTAATCACAGTGGTTGTGCGATAAACACAACTGCCCACAGCGCGATTCGATCCCAGTACCTCGCGCACTGCAGTCAGACATGCTACCGCTAGACCACTGTGACCTGTGGTCTAAAGAGTGGTCTAAGCAAAACAGACTAACAATAAACATATCTAAAACAAAGGAAATAGTGTTCCATAGACCTAATCCCCATAGATTTCATGCCCCGGCCCTATACTGTGTCGAGTGGGACGTTAAACTCTACTATACCATACCAATTTCATGCCCCGGCTCCATTACAAGATGTTCAACAGCAGGCTCCTTGGCACGGTTATTTTGTCATCGCTATCTGTTAGAGATCACGTTGATTATATACTCACCATCTCCAGTCAGTGCCTCTACTTACTCAATAAGCTTAAGCATGCTGGATTGAACCTGAAAGTTTTGACGGTAATAATATTTTAGGCTATTGTTGTGTCGCGTGTTTCTTACGCACTGTCAGCTTGGTATGGTCATTTATTGCAGTCTGACATTGGTCGTATTAACGCATTGTGTCACAAGGACCACTGGTGGCAGCTTACAAACCGTACCTTTACTATACAAGCACTCGGGGAAGAGGCAGACATTAAGCTTTTTATGGCCATTGTTGGGAACCCTGCACACCTCTATTGTATTGAGTACAAATGAATATTGAGTTGGTCTGTATGCAGGTAATAACCTGCATACAGACCAACTCAATATTCATTACAAAGCTACCCACCCTCAGTACAACATACTTCAGATCAACATTCATAAACCGGTTACTTTTTCAGTCTGTCTAATCCCACATAAACTGTATGTCGTATGTCACAAAGCCAACGAAGGCACTTGTCTCCACATTTGCACACACTGAATTGGACTGCGTTGTAAGATTGTGTATAAGATTGTGTACTGATTGTTTAACTGTGTACGCTATTGTAATTTTTCGTTCTTCAACGTACTGTATTGATGTGTGACTGTAATGTCATAATAAATGCATTTTATTATTATTATTATTACACTGTGTTTAACACTGTTTCAATACCGGTTGGCAGAATAACTTTACATTGCTCCTGTCTTAGAGCAGTACATCGTTATCTATATCACACAGCAAATCAACCGAATCTTTCTCTCTCCAAAGATCTCAACTCTGACAGTTAGTTAGTTGGTGTTTTATAGCATTTTCAGCACAAATAGGCTATATCATGTCATAGAAGTTGCAAATATATCATATAGGGCCGGGGGAGAACACAAATATTATGCAATAAAACAACAAAAGAATACATTAAACCAACACAATTATAAGCTCTCTTCGGTCAGGGCTTTATGGAGATGATCCCCTCGCCATGGTTAGGCTTCTTCAGAGGGGTCTTTCTAGCCAATCACTTGGCAAGTAATGGCAACTTAACTAGAAACAAAAGACAGAACACATACCAACGAAAATTAACAATACATAAAAAGGGGCCCTAATAACCAAAGATACAATTAAAGCATGCTA
>Ga0049107_10000830_pt1 | contig 10247 bp, 8 predicted proteins | sample WorMetilPIANOSA1_FD_61187 | JGI IMG/M metagenome (GOLD analysis project Ga0049107, IMG submission 61187) | Marine gutless worms symbiont microbial communities from Max Planck institute for Marine Microbiology, Germany - Olavius ilvae PIANOSA.1 | ecosystem: Host-associated > Annelida > Digestive... | reverse complement strand
GACGAGACCGCCCACGGTCAGGGTAATGGCAAATGACCAGATCATGAACCGGTCGATACGCCTGGTCAGCGCCTCGAAACGTCTGTCGACGGCATCGAAGCGTCTGTCGACGGCATCGAAGCGTCTGTCCATTTCCTTCTGCAGGGTCTCGAAGCGCCTGTCCATCTCGTTCTGCAAGGCCTCGAAGCGTTTATCCATCTGCTCCAGGATGGTCTTGATCAGCTCCCGCTGGTGCCTGAGCTCTTCCTCTACGCGCACCATCCGCTCGCGCAGCTCGATCTCATAGACCGCCGGCGGCTTGCCCAACGACCGTTCGGCGAGCCACTCCCCGAGGTGTTCCTTGATAAACCGGATGTCTTCGGTGGCGAGATTCATGGTGTTGACGGCTGAAGTAGATTTACGATTTTTCTATCCTGCGACCTTTTGGCCCAAGGTCATAGCTTCAATATGGTCACCACGAGGCCGCCCACGGTCAAGGTGATGGCATATGACCAGATCATGAAGCGGTCGATACGCCTGGTCAGCGCTTCGAAACGTTTGTTCATTTCGCTCTGTAAGGTTTCAAAGCGCTTATCGATAGCTTCGAAACGCTTGTCGATGGCCTCGAAGCGTCTGTCCATTTCCTTCTGCAGGGCCTCAAAGCGCTTGTCGACGGCCTCGAAGCGTTTATCCATCTGCTCCAGGACGGTCTTGATCAGCTCCCGCTGGTGCCTGAGCTCTTCCTCCACGCGCACCATCCGCTCGCGCAGCTCGATCTCATAGACCGCCGGCGGTTTGCCCAGCGACTGCTCGGCGAGCCATTCGCCGAGGTGCTCTTTGATGAACCGGATATCTTCGGTGGCGAGATTCATGGTATCGGCAATGCAGTTGACATACGACCAAGTATACCCCGTCCTCTCACCGGCTACCGGCGGCGGATTTCCCTCAAGCACTACAGGAGCCTGATTCGAGACACATGCATATAGCCGACTTTTCCTCTCGGGGTCTTGAGCTGCCACCAGCTACCCTTTTGGACGTGGGTGTGAAACTCCTCGCCCTCCGCAATCCGATCGATGATCGCCCCGGAAACGGAACCCTGACTGCGCACATTCGCATACCCGTCCGGGTCATCGATGGTAGCGCGGAGATTGAACAGGTTCCGCGGCCCGGATTGCAGCGGGGGGTTGGCCGGTGATTCGACCAGCGGCTGCTTGGTCGAGCCCGATGGACCCCGACCGCCGGGCGAGACACTGCGTTCGCTGCCAAGATCCATGCCGGGATGCAGCTGCCTGATATCCGCAACTTTGGGCGGCGGCGCGGCGGTGTCGAAGACTTTCAACAGCTGGGGAAGATTCGCTATAGCAGTGGTCCCCAGAACACCAATGAGCCCGATTACGGCTACGATTATCTGGGTTCGATGGTTGGAACCAGGCGAACTAGCCATAACGCTCTCCGCTGCGTAGGTCGATTCGGGCCGACGCCTGTGGGCTCCACCCGCGTAGATTCCGTCTCGAAACGCCGGATATGCGGCGCCGACGCGGGCCGGATGGGGTATCCACTGTGCGCTCGTGGATACGAGCGGATACGGAATCTAGTGTAGTATGGATGCAGGGAAGGGCCCAATCACATAGGATCGAAAATTACCTACAGACCTTGCCGGAGGAGGATTTCCAATGCGCCTTTTCGACGCCGGCCCCCAAATCATCCAAGACCTCAAAGACGAGTCCGAAGTCGTTGCCGTCAAAAAGCACTCGGGGTTCAAGGTATCCGCGGTCCGCCACCCCACCATGGGAAAGGTGGTGATCGTCGAAACCAAGCGTGGAGACGGCATCATCGTCGAGGCGGAGGAATAGCCGGCAGACCCGCTTCGAATGCGGTTTAAACGATCCCACGGCCGAAAACTACACGGCTGCAAGCCGGCGGCTGGTGACCGGTCGCCGGAAGTCATCGAGATTACAGGCAGATTTCCGCCGCGAATTATGTGATTATTATTAGTTTGATACACAAGCCGCCGCCTTCAGGTCCGGACGAGGTACCATCGCATGAATAATTCAGAACTTTCCCCCGCGTTGCAGCAGCTCGTCGAGGCCCGACAGCGCGACCCCTTCGAGGTGCTCGGCCGGCACGAGGAAAAGGGGCGAGTGCGGGTACGGGTGCTCCTGCCCCATGCGGAGGAAGTGAGTATCGCCGAAGGAGACCACCGGCTGCGGCGGATCGAGGGAACGGACCTCTTCGAGTGGGAGGGAAACGCCAAGCAGGTGCCGGCGCGTTACCGGATTATCTGGCGTGACGACGAGCACCGTGAGCATATCGCCCACGACCCTTATTGTTACCCACCCCAATTGCCGGACTTCGACATGCACCTGTTCGGCGAGGGTAAGCACTGGCACGCGCACCGCCTGCTGGGGGCGCGGGTGCACGAAGTCGACGGCGTCGCCGGCGTGTTGTTTTCCGTCTGGGCCCCGAGCGCCGAGCGCGTCAGCGTCGTCGGGGATTTCAACCGTTGGGACGGTCGGGCGCACCCGATGCGCGTCTATGGCAACGGGGTATGGGAACTCTTCATACCGGACCTGCCGGCGGGCAGTGTCTATAAGTACGAGATCCGCGCCGGAAACAGCGATATCTTCCTCAAGTCCGACCCCTTCGGTCGCCACTTCGAGATGCGTCCCCGCACCGCCTCCATCGTCGAGGCCCCGAGTCGATTCAAATGGAGCGACGCCGACTGGCTCGCGCAACGCGCCAAGCACGACTGGCTGCACGAGCCTCTGTCCATCTACGAGGTCCACCTGGGTTCCTGGCAGCGCGGTCCGGAGGGCGAGCTGCTCAACTATCGGGTCCTGGGCGAGCGCCTGGTGGACTATGTCAAGGACCTGGGCTTTACTCACATCGAGCTCCTGCCGGTAACCGAGCACCCGTTCGACGCCTCCTGGGGTTATCAGACCACCGGCTACTTTGCCCCCACCAGTCGCTTCGGCACCCCGGACGACTTCCGCTGGTTCGTGGACCACTGCCACCAAAACGGCATCGGCATCATCCTCGACTGGGTGCCGGCCCACTTCCCGAAGGACGCCCACGGCCTGGCCCGCTTCGACGGCACGGCCCTTTATGAGCACGAGGACCCGCGTCTGGGCGAGCATCTGGACTGGGCCACCCTGATCTATAACTATGGGCGCTACGAGGTAAAGAACTTCCTGATCTCGAGCGCCCTGTTCTGGCTCGAAGAGTTCCACCTCGACGGCATTCGGGTGGATGCGGTAGCTTCCATGCTCTATCTGGACTACTCGCGTGAGGAGGGCCAGTGGATCCCGAACAAATACGGTGGGCGCGAGAACCTGGAGGCCATGGACTTCATGCGCGAGCTCAACGAGGTCACCCACGGCCAGGTCCCCGGAGTGCTGGTCATGGCCGAGGAGTCCACCGCCTGGCCCCAAGTCACCAAGCCCACCTACCTCGGCGGACTGGGGTTCGATCTGAAGTGGAACATGGGCTGGATGAACGACACCCTGGCCTACATCGAGCACGAATCCATCCACCGCCAATACCACCAGGACATGTTGACCTTCAGCATGCTCTATGCCTTCACCGAGAACTTTCTGCTCCCCTTCTCCCACGACGAGGTGGTGCACGGCAAGCGCTCCCTGCTCTACAAGATGCCCGGAGACGACTGGCAGCGTTTCGCCAACCTGCGTCTGATCTACGTCTACATGTTCACCCATCCGGGGAAAAAGCTCCTGTTCATGGGCAGCGAATTCGGACAAGGCGAAGAATGGAACAGCGCCAACACCCTGGACTGGTATCTGCTCGATTACCCGACCCACCAGGGGGTGCGGAAGCTGGTGTGCGACCTCAACCGGATCTACCGGAGCTATCCGGTCCTGTACACCCACGATTTCGATTGGCAGGGCTTCGAGTGGATCGACTGCCACGACGCTCAGAACTCGGTCCTGGTCTACCTGCGGCGGGTGGGAGAGGATTTCCTGGTAGTGGCGCTCAACTTCACCCCGGTTCCCCGCGAGCACTATCGTATCGGGGTACCCGCACCCGGCGTCTACCAGGAGATCCTGAACTCGGACGCCGCGGACTACTGCGGCGGCGGTATGGGCAACGGCGCCTGGGTACTCCGGACCGACGAGATGGAATGGATGGGACGGCCCAATTCCCTGACCGTCACTCTGCCGCCGCTGGCTGGCATCGTACTGAAGCGCGAACCCGAACCGGAGCCCGAACCGGCCACAGTAGATGCGGACAAGCTGCCGGATGCCGAAGATGCGCCGAGTACTAAAGATATGGGTAAGCGATCGGTCGCCGCCGCCGTAGATCGAGCGGTCGATGACCTGGGCAAGAAGACCTGAGATGTCCGGTACAAATGCGAATGCGCTCAAACTATCGACAACATTGAGCGATCAGGATCTTTGCGGAAGCGTTAGAACTGTCGATGATGGCAAGCCGATTGCGACCGATTCGCGTTCATTTGCGGTAAACAAGAACTCCCGTCAGGGGTGCTCGTATTTCCTATCGGTCGGGGACGATTCATGAAGATTGGCATTCTCACCAACGAATATCCGCCGTATGTCTATGGAGGGGCGGGCGTGAGTGTGGAGTACTTGACCGATGATCTGTGCAAGCTCGACCAGGGGCGGCACTCGGTAAAGGTCCTTTGCTTCGGCGACCAGAAGGAGCAAGGTGACAACCTCACGGTAGCGGGGGTAAACCCGGCGTTGGAGTTCCGCACCATCGATCCTCGTCATCGCAAGTTCCTCGAAACCATGCTCAACGACCTGGTCATGGCCGGCGCGCTGGCGGATGTGGATATCGTGCACTGCCATACCTGGTATAGCCATCTGGCCGGGATGCTGGTGAAACAGCTACTGCAGATCCCCATGGTCCTGACCACCCATTCCCTGGAGCCCCATCGGCCCTGGAAAGTCGAGCAGCTGGGTACGGCCTACCATGCCAGCTCATGGGTCGAGCGCACGGCCTACCAAAACGCGGATGGCGTAGTCGCCGTGTCCCAGGCCATGAAAGAGGACGTCCATAAACTGTATGAGGTTCCGTTGGAACGCATCGGCATCATTCACAACGGCATCAACCTGGATCAATACAGACCGACCCTCGACCCCCAGGTGCTGGATCAATACGGTATCGGTCGCGAGCTGCCCTATGTGTTGTTCGTCGGGCGCATCACCCGCCAGAAAGGCATCATCCATCTGGTCAATGCCATCCGGTTCATCGATCCGGGGGTCCAGATCGTCCTCTGCGCCGGCGCACCCGATACCAAAGAGATCGGCGAGGAAATGGAGCAGGCGGTAAACGCAGCCGGGAGGCATACCGCCAATCCGATCGTCTGGATCCCGGAGATGCTGGCGAAAGAGACAATCGTCGCCCTGTATTCACAGGCCTCGGTCTTTGTGTGCCCTTCCGTTTACGAGCCGTTCGGTATTATCAATCTGGAGGCCATGGCCTGCGAGACGCCGGTTGTGGCATCGAAGGTAGGCGGTATTCCCGAGGTCGTGATTCCCGATCAGACCGGTCTCTTGGTTGGCATCGACCCGCGCAGCAAAACCGATGTGGAACCGGCAAACCCGCAGCGCTTCTCGGAGGATCTCGCTGCCGCCATCAACCGGCTGCTGCGCGCTCCGGAAGCCAGCCGCGAAATGGGGAAACAGGCCAGAAAACGGGTCGAGGCCCATTTCAGTTGGGCCAGCATTGCCGCAAAAACCCTCGGCTTCTACCAGCAAACACTCGCATCCAGGGGGAGCAAGACGTGACTCGCGAACAGGCAACCGCAGGTTCCGTTGCGGAGACCAAGCGCCCAACTAAGACAGACGGGGCACCGTCAGCCCCCAAACCGGAAACTCCAGATTCCGTTGCGGAGGTCGAGCGTCCGGCCAAGACGGGCGGGGTAACCTCATCCCCCAAACAAGCAACCGTAGGTTCCGTTGTGGAGGCCGAGCGCCCGGCCAAGACAGACGGGGCACCGTCAGCTCCCAAACCGGAAACCACAGATTCCGTTGCGGAGGTCGGGCGTCCGACCGAGACAGGCGGGGCAACCTCAGCTCCCAAACAGACAACCACGGGTTCCATTTCAGAGACCAAACGCCCGGCTGAAACGGACGGGGCAATCCCAGCTCCCGAGCAGGAAATCGCGGGTTCTGTTGCGGAGACCAAACGTTCGTCCAAAACGGACAGGGTACCGTCAGCTCCCAAACCGGCAACCGCAGATTCCGTTGCGGAAGCCGAACGTCCGGCCGAGACGGACAGGGCAACTTCAGCCCCTAAACAAGAAACCGCAGGTTCCGATGCGGAGACCGAACGTCCGGCCGAGACGGACGAGGCAACCCCAGCTCCCAAGCAGGAGGAAACCGCGGGTTCCGTTTCAGAGAAGCTGCCGATCAAACGCCGCAATCGAGTCCAGATTAGCAGGGTGCAACCCGAGATCGAAGGCGGTCGTTACCCGATCAAGCGCATTGTAGACGATGTAGTCGAAATAACCGCCAATATCGTAGTGGACGGCCACAATGCCTTGGCCGTCGTGCTGCGCTACAAGGAAGAAACCCAATCCGAATGGTCCGAGACCCCGATGGAGCACGACATCAACGACCGCTGGCAGGCCCAGCTCAGGGTGGACCGGCTCGGGCGTTGGCAATACACGGTCGAGGCCTGGATCGACGACTTTGCCTCCTGGCAACGGGATCTCGAAAAACGGGTCAATGCGGCGCAGGACGTCGCCGTGGAGCTCTTGATCGGGTTGGATTTGGCCAAACAGGCCGCCAAGCGCGCAGCCACTGTGGAAAAAGCGGACCAGGACGCCTTCTCCCGGTGCATCGAGGTGATCGGCAACAAACAGAATGTCGCCGAAGCGATCCGGGTCGCGCTCTCCGACGAGCTGGCAGACCTGATGCGACGCCATCCGGATCGGGAACACGCCGCTCGCTACAAAGAAACCCTCCAGGTTATCGTCGATCCTAAGCAAGCGCTATTCAGCGCCTGGTACGAAGTCTTCCCGCGTTCCTGTCGTCCCTATCCCGGTGCGCATGGAAACTTCAATGATCTGATCGGTCGGCTGCCTTACATCGCGGACATGGGCTTCGACGTCCTCTATCTGCCCCCGATCCACCCCATCGGCACGACCCACCGCAAAGGCAAGAACAACAACCCGGTCTGCGAACCCGACGACGTCGGCAGCCCCTGGGCCATCGGCGCGGCGGAAGGCGGACACACCGCCATCCATCCCCAGCTCGGGACCCTGGCCGATTTCCGCAAGCTCGTCGCCCAGGCCAAGGTATTCGGAATCTCCGTTGCCCTGGATCTCGCCTTTCAGTGCTCACCGGATCACCCCTACGTCAAGGAACATCCCGAATGGTTCCGCAAGCGCCCGGACAACACCATTCAGTATGCCGAGAATCCACCGAAAAAATACCAGGACATCTATCCGCTCGACTTCCAATCCCCGGCCTGGGAAGCACTGTGGGAGGAATTGAGGGGGGTCGTCATGTACTGGATCGACCAGGGCGTGCGGATATTCCGGGTCGACAACCCCCATACCAAGGACTTCTCCTTCTGGGAGTGGCTGATCGAGAGCGTCAAGAAAGAAGCCCCGGACACCATCTTCCTCGCCGAGGCATTTACTCGCCCCAAGCTCATGAGTCAGCTCGCCAAGCTGGGATTCACCCAGTCCTACACCTATTTCGCATGGCGCAATTCAAAATGGGAGCTGGAAGACTATTTGACCACCCTGACCACCACTGAACTCAAGGAATACTTCCGGCCCAACTTCTGGCCCAACACACCGGACATCCTGAACGACTACCTGCAGATAGGCGGACAACCGGCCTTCAAGGCCCGCCTGGTGCTCGCCGCCACCCTGTCGAGCAACTATGGAATCTACGGCCCGGCATTCGAGCTCTGTGAAGGCCAACCCGTCGAGATCGGCAGCGAAGAATACCTGAACTCGGAAAAATACGAGATTCGGCACTGGTATCTGGATGCCCCTCACAACCTCAAGCACTATATCGCCCAGGTCAACAAGATCCGCAGAGAAAACGTAGTCCTGCAATCCAACGACAACCTGGCGTTCTACCCGACCGATAACGAGAACATCATCTGCTACGGTAAGCACACCGACGATTTTTCGGAAATACTTATCGTCGTCGTCAACCTGGATCCCAACTGGATCCAGGCGGGTTGGCTGAAGCTACCCATCGACGCGTTCGACCTACCACCGGACCGGCCTTTCCAAGTGCACGATCTCCTGGACGACCGGCGCTACCTGTGGACCGGCAGCCGCAACTTCGTCCAGCTCGAGCCCCATATGGCACCGGCCCATATCTTTCGCCTGCGGCGTTATCAGCGTAGTGAGCGGGATTTTGATTATTACTTCTGAATTCTACTTAATAATAAAGGGACACCCATTTTGTTTGACATCCATCCCTTCCCGAACGTAAGCTCCGTTTTGACATCGCAACCATAAGGAACTGACCATGACCGCTTCCCGCTCCGTTCTCGTCTCCCTTGAGGACACCCCTTGGTATCATTGTGTATGCCGTTGTGTGCGCCGTGCCTTCTTGTGTGGCGAGGACCGGTTCTCGGGCCTGAATTTCGACCACCGCCGCGGCTGGATTGTCGAGCGTATTCAGCAGCTTGCTGCCTTGTTTGCCATCGATGTAGCCGCCTACGCGGTGATGAGTAACCACTACCACATCGTGGTGCGCATCGACCGTGAACGGGCCTTGGAGTGGTCGATTGAGGAGCTACTGAAACGCTGGACGGCGCTTTTCACCGGACCGCCGCTGTTGGTGACGCGGTATCTCTCTGAGTCACGGTTGGACATGACTCAAGCGGAGATTGCCAAGGTTGAAGAACTTGCTGAGGTCTATCGGGAGCGGTTGCACGATTTGTCTTGGTTTATGCGTACCCTCAACGAGCACATTGCCCGTCGGGCCAATGCGGAGGATGGGGTGACGGGGCGTTTTTGGGAGGGCCGCTTCAAGAGCCAGGCATTGCTCGATGAGAAGGCGCTGCTGGCGGCAATGACCTATGTGGATCTCAATCCGGTCCGGGCGGGGCTGGCGGAGACGCCGGAGGCTTCGGACTATACCTCGATTCAGGAGCGTGTCGGTGGGTTGCCGGAAGAGGTCGGGTCCGAGGTTGGCTCACAGGAGACCGCAACCGTCAAAGGTCCTGACGCAACACTCGATGGGGAGCGGTTACGACCGGAAGCCGAGACGCGAGTGTTACCCCAGGCCCCGCTGATGCCCTTCGATGCCACTGCACAAATCCCCTGGGCAGTACCCTTCTCCTTCGAGGACTATCTGGAGCTAGTCGATCGGACGGGCCGAGCGTTACGCACGGATAAAGCTGGGTATATCGAGGGACGAGAGCCCAAGATTCTCGTGCGACTGGGCATCGATGGGGAACGGTTTATCGGTTACTCTGAACGTCTTCTCAAGGCGTTCGGAACGGCGGTCGGCGCACCGGCATCGCTCACGGATCTCTGTGCCCGCCGTCAGGCCAAGTATCTGCGTGGCATCCGGACTGCGCGAGCGGTGTTTGTAGCCGAACAAGCGGCGTGATAGGGTATGAGTGAGTGGAGTCTGCTGTGAGAATCGATTGGGCTGTCCGTTCCTGGTCGCTGTGCTTTTAGGGAGCTGATTTGCAACGTTAGCCCTTCTATAGAAGGCCCCGCAATGGAAGTCAAATTAAGCCAGAAACAAAAAGTCACCGTAAACAGTGCGGAAGACATTTATCCGATCATGCGCCAAATTCTCCGGAGAGAGAATAAAATCGGTCAAGGTCAGGAACACTTCTGGATGGTGGGTCTGAATCAAGCGAACAAGATCCTCTATATCGAGTTAGTCGCGCTGGGTTCTGCCAACATGGCGAATATCAACCCCAGGGAAGCCTTCCGAATGGCGATTTACAAGCTGGCCGTTCAGGTTATTATGGTCCATAGCCACCCCAGTGGGAATGTGACGCCTTCCTACGAAGATCAGGACCTCACCGACCATTTTATTCAGGCGGGAAAATTTCTTAAAGTCGAAGTAATCGATCATCTCATCATCAGCGACGAAACCTATTATATACTAATCTAATATCAATATTTCGGATTTTCATTCAGCCGATGATTTCAAAATTCGCTGTCAGCAATGACTCGCAATGATAGTTGCGGGGATTCTGGAAGAAGGTTTCACACGCGCTTCGGAATTCACCAAATGTTTCATAATACCGATTGTACAGGACTTTCTTCTTAAAAAATTTCCATAACCGCT
>Ga0049107_10000828_pt1 | contig 10251 bp, 6 predicted proteins | sample WorMetilPIANOSA1_FD_61187 | JGI IMG/M metagenome (GOLD analysis project Ga0049107, IMG submission 61187) | Marine gutless worms symbiont microbial communities from Max Planck institute for Marine Microbiology, Germany - Olavius ilvae PIANOSA.1 | ecosystem: Host-associated > Annelida > Digestive... | reverse complement strand
CACATGGAATAGTTTACCTGAATCAGTTATATCAGCTGGTACTATAGATACTTTCAAGAATAGGTTAGATAAATTCTGGCGCAATCAAGATGTATTATTTGATTATAAAGCAAACTTAACTGGAATCGGAAATAGGAGTGAGAAAAATGAGGAGGATTTTATCTAATAATTATACATGTTATTATGTTTTTTGTTATTTGATGGGCATAGAGGCCTCGGCCTGCGCCCAGTTACTACTTTGCTTTGCTTTGCTTTTTTCCATTTGTATATAGCAGGTAGCATCCCATTCTTTGTTTGTACCAGTAAATGTTTATCAGTCAAAACTGATGTTTATTCTACCATCCAGTATGTAGATTTTCCCCTTCAGTGCTGTGCTACTGTTGGTTGTTGAAAACTGGGTGATGGTTTTTTGGTAGTGACAATCTGACTGGGGCTTTAAACGTCTTATAACTCCAGTTGTCATGACGACCATCATCCTCAGTTCCAATAAAATCCAGAATGGAAGCATTCTGGTATTCAATATGTAGAAATGCATGCTTTTTAGGTGCATGTGTCTTATGTATATGTATGTATATGTATGATGTATAGAGCTGAACTGCAGTATGACCAAGTGAAGAGTGAACTACTATGAACAATTAGACAGTAGTTTATAGTAATCATCACAGTTTTCTTTTATAATCAGATGCAGCCAACTATTGAAATTTGAACAAAATGTGCCGACAAAAATTCCTGTAAATGTCACATAATTTGTTCTAATGTAGAGGAGTATATATACCGACTCCGTTTACGTCGATCTAGGTATCCATACTTTTCTTCCATTGGGGAGATTGCAAAGCTGTATAGCCTTTAAAACCTATCACCATCGATCGCAAACTATAGGTTACGGTTAGGTTAAAGGTTAGGGTTTGTGTCAGTGTTAACTTTGCCAGCGGCGGTTGCCAGGAGGCGATACCGGAAACCGACTCCAATTACACCGAGTGTTTATCAGTTGAAGAGTTGAACCATAAATAACTATGATTTGACTGGTCACTTGGAGTGTTGTTGTTGTTTAATTGCGATGCAGGATGATCAGAGTAGTGGTGCGGAAACGTCATCAGTGTCATCAATAAACTGGCCAGCACCTCCACTGCCTGCTGGCTATCCTTGGCCTGGTCCACTGCCCATGTCTGGAGTGCCACCGATGGGAATTCGGCCACCAATGATGTTTGGTCCACCACCTGCAGGCTTTCCTGCTGGCAATTTCCAAATACCACCTAGGTTACCATTTAATGCACCACCATCAGAGCAAGCTAATGAAGACAACCAGCAATCTGGAGTTGATGGAGAGGTGGACAAGCCAGAAGGAGGTGATGGAGCGGGTGACAACCATGCAGAAGCAGGCTTGAATCAGAAAGGTGATCAAATACCTGACATAGCACAAATGGGCAATTTTCCAAGGCCAATGGGTGGTGGTGATTGGCGAATGAGAGGCCCTGTACCATTTATGCCAGGGCCAAATATGCCAAGACCAGATCTGATGAGAGGACCCCGTCCTTTACTTGGTGATGGCCCTCGACCAAGAATACTACTTCCACCTCCACCTCGCTTGGGCATGCCTCGGAATTTTCCAAATCCCCAGGACTTTCCAAATCCCCAGGATTTTCCAAATCCTCAGGATTTTCCAAATCTTGAGGATTTTCCAGATCAGGACGAAGAGGAAGGTGAAGAGTATGATGAAGAATATGGAGAAGGAGAGGAAGAAAATGGGGAAGAAGAATTCAATGAAGAATTTGAGGAGGACTACCAATATGACGGTAATGATCTTTTGTTCACTTCTAATTTGCATCATTACCGGCAGGATTGCCGCAAAGCGGCAAACTGCCAATATTAAATTTACTCAGAGGCCGAAAATCAACATTTTCGCCCTGCAGGGGCGACACTGCACCGATTCAAGTGAAATTGGCATGGCATGTGGGTCCGCTTGGCCCTTCGGAATTATGCACATATCTGTACACAGGGTGGTCGGCCTCCAAAAGTCGAAAATTTCCACTTTTGGGTAAATATTTGCCCCACAGGGGCAAACCCCTAGACTGATTTCTACAAACGTTGGGTGCTTTTATGCGCCCAACAAACCTGTGTGTTTCAATTTTGACATGATTCGCTTCACAGGCTACGGAGTTATAGCTGAGAAATCTTGCATCAGTCATTTACCCCGAACTTTTTCCTTCACCTTGTATGAAAAACTGTGTTGGATCGAAAAGTGATTCCCACCTTTTAGCATGGTCTTGACGTCTTCATGCATGCAAAGTTTGGGGAAGATCGTACTACACGCGCCGGCTGTAGGTGCAAAAATATGGTGTTTGTGTGTTTGTTTTTGTCCATTTCTTACACTCCGAGGCTGGTGCGCTGTTCGTTCGACGGAGCAGTAGTTTTAACAAGTATTGTGCCATGGTGTATGTGTCGATATTGATGCCGTTTTTACCGTTTTTTCACAATGGATTTCACTTTCACAACTTCATATAGATAGCTGAGAGATTTGAATAAATTTCCACCGAATTGTTTAGGGCCGTGAACGTAGATGTGCACCTAAATAAAAAAATTTCACACGTAACTATATAGTGCTGACAGCAATTGTCAAAGTTCGTATAGGTAGTCCAAAAATGGCTTGGAATGAACAGGTTTGTGCTCACCAAAAGTCCTATGGGAAATAAATTTCCTAAATATCTTTAAGGCTGCTGTGCACAGGAGTGACTGTAGTTGTGCACCATATTGTGGTTAGGACGCAGTTTTTGGCTTCTGTTAGAGGACTAGCTGTGCTTTACAATGCACTAAATGTTTCATAGTTCCATTGGTAGGTGGAGCCACACAAATCGCGAATTTGTGGTGGAAATACTGCAAAACAAAAAATCAGCTGCAGAGTTTGTGCCAAATACTTCGTATGAATACTATTGAGATAGTAATTAACTCCACTCACGTATGTGGGCATATGCACGTGACTGTATCCTGCCGGTATGCATTGTCCCCGGGGCTGGGACGATGCTTTTGGTTTATTGTTTGTAACTGGTTTATGTATAGCAGTTACACATGTCATGCAAATGCAGCCTCTGCATCATCAGTTCTCAGGTTGCCAGACTTGAGGATCATTAATGTCAGCCTCAGCTGGCTAACTGTTGCCATATCTGCACAACATATTAGTCACATCACGAGTCTGCATTAAGAAGGAAGTCAATGATAATAACAGTATGGAAAATTATACCGGAAGTTCTGCCGTCAGCATTTTGACACTGTTGTTTAGGTGCCAGGAAGGGCATCCATCCAGTATGGCTGTAAAAGCCATACTGTAGCGATACGAAAAAGGTTTAGTGGAAAATAGGCTGGTTAAATGAAAGCTTGGATGAGAGGGAGAGAGAAAAAACAGACTGATGATGTGACAATAGATCAGTTTTATTTATCGTACACCATAATAATGAGTTAATTGAATTTTTTGGTAAAGCAGATTGTTGACTGGAACCAGTTGGTTCGGTAATTAAGAAAGGTAACTTAAAATGGTTTGTATGTGTGGAATGCAAGGATGATGTTGATTTGGTGAAATGTTGTATGATGATGAAGGTTGATGGAACAAAGCAGAGGGGAGTCATCCAAGAAGGACATGATGGGACTGTGTTAGGGGGATATGAAGAGTTTTTGGCCTGTCCTGAGAGGATGCACAGTCTGTAAATAAATAGAGAAGGCAAATCAAGGGAGCAACTGTTAACCCAGTTTCACGTGGAAAATGGCTGTTAAGATGGCTGTGCGTGGGTGCATGCATGCGTGCGTGTGTGTGTGTGTGTGTTGAGAAGTAAATTTAACAAAACATGTATACAAGAATCTCACTGACAAACCTTGTGATGCATTTATGCAATATGCAATGTTTTTTTCGAGTAACTTATGCATTTTACAAAATGTTGGATTCCAAGTGCCTTTAAACAGCTGAAATGACATTGAAGGAATGGTGGTTTTTGAGGGTTTAAAACTGAACCCTACTGCCCAAACCTTGAAGCCTTAATCTTACACTGCAAAGTCTAATGAACTATTTCCAGGATTTAAACGCTTGTTTGTGTTATTAGCGTACGTAGATACTACTTCAGTAGAATTGCAAACCTTCACTCAGACATAACTTGTGCCATTTAAAGTGGTTCAGTGGGCAACACATGCAACATTTTTCCAGATTACTCTGGAGGGCTTACTGAGTAATGAATGAACATTCAGTCACTGAAGTTCATGGGAAAAGAGAACATACAACTTTCTATTAACGTTCCATAATAATTATGCCTTTATCTTGTACCAGTTCCAAGATATAGTGAGATTTTGGCTGAATATTGCGAATTTTTCCCTCAGAACCTTATTTCAGGTCCCCGTGTTACCATTCAAATTTTGTAGTGCCATTTGGGTGAAAAAACGAGAACAAAGAGCTACCAGGCTAAGAAAAAAGTTTGATAATATTTTAGCCATTTCAATAGAATAAACAAGTGTGATGAGCAGACACCAGCTGTTGTGCATCCAGATGCTGTGCATAGTGTTGTGAGGTAAAAAATCCTCTTCAGTTTACATGTAGAGTGTACTGAATCTGTTGGTGTGACTCACTATCTGCCAGTAGTCACCAAAGTGACACACCACTAAGCAATTAAAAGTTTTTGAAGACATATTATTGGGGAACTGAGCACATACCGACTATTAGATGTTTCCCATTGGTCATTGGTTATGCCTTAAGAAAGGCCAAGGACTTTGTGAAGAGCAAGTCTGATGATTGCAAAGTTAAGACAACAAATTCTGTTCTTAAGGTCAAGGATTAACGCCACTTTGATCATTTAGTCGTCAGTTTTTGTTTGCATAACTGTTTTGTTGTCCTTGCTTCAGAATCCACTGAAGAAGAATTTGAACAAGGCTTCAACAATTACAGAGGACCATACAGAGGAGGATATTTTAGGGGATATCGTGGATCTGGACCAAGGATGGGTCGTGGTAGAGACCAGTGGCAAGGTGGTCGACCACCAGTGCCACGCTTTGGGAATGTTCAGAGATTTGATACACGGGGGAGATTTGAAAGCCCACATAGGTTTAACGGTCCTCCTAGATTTAATGGAGCAAGAGGTGAGAGGCCACCAAGATTTGACAATTCGCCAAGATTTGATGGACCAGGAAATAATAGGTTTAATATACCACGATTTGAAGGTCGTCCACGGTTTGATGGATCACCAATGTTTAGGAGAGGGGGACCTCCTGTTGACTTAATGAATGTACCGTTAGAAGGTCCTTTTGGAGGTGGTCCACCCATGCTTCCAAGGTTTCGAGGGCCTGTACCACCACTGTTAAGCCAGGGCTGTCCACCATGGTATGAAAATGATGAAATGGAAAATGAGGACATGGAAAATGAGGACATGCAAAGTGAGGACATGCAAAGTGAAGATCCTGAGGGAACAGGCAGTGATATTCCCTCACTGTTGGACATAGGTCAGCCACCATGGAGTGAGAGTGCTCAGATGGAAAATGAATCCAGTGTGCATGAAGAAAGCTTAGACAACAGTAAAAAAACTGAAAACGTTGCAGCTGCATCTGCTAGTGAGAGTAAGACTACAGAAGCTGTGACAGAAAATGCCAGCAGCTCTGGCGGCAGCTCTGAAAGTGAGAAACGTGTCCGCAAGTCCAGATGGAGCAGCGTACCGCCTGAATCAGCTGAAGAGCGTCCATCTACTCAGCCAGAAGACAATAATGCACAGACAGCAGATTCTGCTGCAGATGCTGAAACTGCGAAGGCGGATGCCGTATGACCACGAGGGAACGTTTAACTGTCTGTGAACAAACCAAACTCGCTGGTTTAATTGACTGATGAACATCGCTGTCAAAATGCGTGTTCTGACAGGCAACCGTCGTGGATGAGGATAAGTGTGATAGTGCGATTTCACACAAATACCAGATCACTGTTGCGTGAAGCTTTGTGTTGGTTTTTATGGGCATAGTCAGTGACGGTGTGTGGTAATCAGCAGTATTCAGTGCTTCAACTTACTACCACCTAGCGGCAAACGATGGTTATTTGGTGATGCTATTTTACGACGTGATACGGAGTACATGCTGTAACTTTGTTGTGGCTGTGCACTGTTGGGTTGAGAAAGCCGTCTTGACGACGTTCCTCCCGACTAGAAAACCTTGTTGGTTCCAGTTGTTTATTATTTGTAATTGCATGTACATTGCCCGTCTGCTGTGTGAAAATCACTTTTGTTTGTCTGAGTGTGATCGCTGTGTGAATTACACTGACTTGAATAATAATAATAATATATTATTATTATTTTTTTTATATAAATACCTTTGAATTCACTAAAAAAATCTATCATTGCTTTGACACTGTTGGTTGGGTGATAGGAAGGGCATCCTTCCTGTAAAAACTCACATCAGCAATGCTCAAAGGTTCTTCTTTGGAAGGCCTGAGGGGATGCAGCCCAACGTGGAATGATCTCTGGAAAATAGGCCAATTGAAACAAACTGAAAGTAGTAGAGTGCACTAAAAATAGTTATAGTCTTGGTGCTGACAAGTGAGGTACCAAAGTTGTTTTGGTTCAGTGAAACTCTGTGGTGAGTGAGGGTTGACATTTGTCCTGGACTGTAAATGAATATGTCGTTTTACTGGTTTGACAATGTCTCGTTTTAGCATGTCACCACTTTGTTGAAGCTGTAGGTTGCTTTATTCTGTGTGAGCTGGATTGCATACAATATATGAATAATGCACGTGCGTCATTGGTGGAATTTTGGAAGTGGGGGTGGGGCACTTGCCTCCCCGTCGTAAGGGTTAAAAATACCACATTCTTTTAGCCCCGTGCACGGCGTGCAGGCTTCGGGGTTGTAAGTATTGACCCGCTCCGTTTCCTGGCCGGATGTCGTACAAGGCGACTAAACCAGGTCTAGTTTCTGTTTTATATCTTAGCATTCGTTATACTGTATTGTTGTTTATTAGGGCCCCTTTTTATTTGTCGTTAGTTTTCGTTGCTGTGTACTGTCTTTTGGTTGTTCTGGTTGAGTTATCAGTACTATGCCAAATGATTGGCTAGAAAGACTCCGCTGAGGAAGCCTAACCGTGGTGAGGGGATCATCTCCAGAAAGCCCAGGCTGAAGAGTGCGCATGATTTTCTTGGTTTATTGTATTGCTTCATTGTTTTATTATGTATTTGTTTTGTCTCCTGCCCATACGTGACATATTTTCCTACTGTTTCGGCGCGATATAGCCTATTTGTGCTGAAAGTGCCGTTAAATCCCAAACAAACAAACCACATTCTTTTAATGGTCAGTATTCCAGGACAGCCTGGGTTAGTCAGTACCCGGTACCAGAATGTCAAACCATTCTGGGTTATGCTACAGCTGCAGCAACTTAGCAAGACACGACAGTTACGTCGCTGACAACTGTAACGGTGCTTTTTCAACCTTTTTCAAACCGCGGACCCCAGAACGTCCTTTTTAGACAGCGGCGGACCCCCATAGCTGTCAAATTCAACCAACTGATATTTCATGCAGTACTTTATACTAGACCATTGCACATATTAAAATACACTATTTTTATCTGTGTGGTGGTTGGGTGGAATTCACTTTTTTGGCTAACATTTCGCTTTATCCTGGAAACGGTACAAGACAGACCCATGGTTACCGAACGTTAATAGTAAGTCACAGGTACCGGAGCAATTCGTATAAATTCTGATGACCTTGAAAGGCGCGACACGAGGGGCTCAGTTTTTCCCAGTGGATCTCCATACGTATGCTGGTACCTTTCGACGAACAGCAATCCACTTCGGCAAGGTAACCCACGCGATGAGGGTCGTCATGTTTGTAAGCATATTATTGGCACCTAGTTACAGTCGAATAATTAGCGTTTATGCCCTTCCAACGTGTCAGAATACTAAAGGCTGAGTAAGGTCAAAATATTGAGGTAAACTCTTGTATGTTCATTAACAGAGTATTTAGTATGAGAGAATATTATGCATTTTTATCATATGTTTTACCTGTGAACACCTACCGCCTTCCTCGTTTCGGTATTTTCTGCATCTGCCACTGATGTGTATGTAATGTATTTGTATTATATAGCTGGAGAGTTAACAGATGGATATTGTGAAGTTTGTGTTCCGTTCACATTCATTATTAATAGTGGGCAGTTAGCAGTGGTAATAATCTGGTGACCGTCACTGTCATCTGTATTTGTTAGCTCTATAGTTGACCACTTACGTTTCACAAGGTAGTGCGGAAACAGATTTAAGGGGAGGTGATAGTTTTTATTCCAGCTTCCTCCACAGATCCTTTTTGAATTCAACAGTGAAAAAAATATGAAAATTGGTCTACTAGGAACAAAGTTTTGCCATTTGGCGCTAGGGGGTCCGGTAATTGTGCCTCGCCGTGCAGATGCACCCTACTAAAACAAGCATTTTACTGCTCAACCATATTATGGTTGAGCAGTAAAATACTGAAGTAAAATACTACGTTTGAAGTCGAAATACTAATACGGTTTCACGTGACGGTACGTGCTAACAAAGACAAATGGCAGTACGTGTATTTAGTGTGGCTCGCTCGGTGACCGAGTGGTTAGACTTGTGATCAACAAGTCGCGGGTTCAAATCCCAGACACAGCCCTGTCGAGTGCAACCTGGGCAAATTGTTTACTTACACACGTGCCTCTGTAAACTGGTGATTAACGGCACTTTCAGCACAAACAGGCTATATCGTGCCATAGGAGTATGGAACATTGCCTCTGTCGCCAGGCATTGTAGTTGATACGAGGCAGTCAGAGCTATTTTCGTAACGAAAACGCTAAAATGATTGCTATTCGTTTACTAAAACTAGAACTAAAATATTCAAAAAAAAGCTATATAAAAACTATTGATTCGTGGCTGAACAAACTAAAACTTGAACTAAATAGCCTAATGCAAAAAATGAAATGAACTGAAACGGGTTTTAGTTCATGTTATTGTTAATCTAATTTATTTCAAGCGAGATTGACTGAAAAGAAATTTCGGCCAGCCTCTGCATTTACACTGTTTTGTGTTCAAGTTCAGATGCTCCATCACCGTTAGTCCTACAGAAGTTTAAATTCCTGGCTTCTTCCATTGTGCAAGTGTCTATGTCATCGTCTACCAGATGTGATGCTGTCAGTGTGTGTCTTCTCAGCTGGACACACAGTGCTGAAGTGCTAGTTGGGGTCACTCGGTGTTAATGCCTTTGAATGCTGGCATACCACCAGAGGTCCTTCACGACTTGCACGGTTCTTTAAGGACTTAACCTGTGCCGCTGCATCGCAGGCCTATGTGAAACTCATCTTTAGGCCTGTGGGCTGCTCGACGACGAAGAGCTATGTTCAGGTGTATCGAGATGAGCGTTTGCATAAACTCAGACAGTGCTCGAAGAAACATCTTGGCCACGGTAACCGTCTTTCAGAGACTTGGTGTTAATGTTGCAGAATTAATGTAGGAACATTCTCCCAGAACAGAACTGATACGGTGACTGACAGCTGTTTGATAGTGAACTAAAACAAATGATTCGCGAACTAAATGAAATAAAAATGCTTGCATTTGAACTGTATAAAAACTAGAATAAAAATTATTTGAAAAACTAAAACTATATAAAAACTAAAATGATTTTTTTGAACTGAAATACCACTGGAGGCAATAGTCAGGGATGCTCGTGGCTGGGCCTGCGGAAGCTCTTGCGAGGCCACAGGCGGGCATTGGGTCTGGAGAATTATAACCAAAAAAATAAATGCACAGGGTGCACGCCAGAATAAAGTAGCCCCTCTAAAGTATTTTGCTAATTTGTTGACAACTATAGCCTAAGATAAAGCTAAAAAGATGCGGATAATACTGGGAGTAGATGACCAAGACATACAGATCGTATATGCGTTGAATTAGACGAACAGAACCAACTGGCAAGTTTCAAGATGCCGTAACTTGAAGTATTAGCGATGCGTCGGCGATTGTCTTTCCGTCTCTCGGCCTCATCCAAAATTAATGCATATTCAAAAATTTCAAGTAGACGAAAATCCATGTATTAATTACACGGTGTTATATCCGTGTAGCTGTTGCATCGATGGTCCTAATTCAACAATAAACGTCATGACCAATGTATAACTACCTCTCCAGTAGCCTACTGTTGACGACAGAGATCGATCGTAAACGATCTCTGGTATTTCCGAGTCAGATCGATACTGACGACACGGGGGTACTGGCGTCAGAGGTTTGACGAGAGACGGCAGCCCTCCCCCGCATT
>Ga0049107_10000827_pt1 | contig 10252 bp, 9 predicted proteins | sample WorMetilPIANOSA1_FD_61187 | JGI IMG/M metagenome (GOLD analysis project Ga0049107, IMG submission 61187) | Marine gutless worms symbiont microbial communities from Max Planck institute for Marine Microbiology, Germany - Olavius ilvae PIANOSA.1 | ecosystem: Host-associated > Annelida > Digestive... | reverse complement strand
TGGGTGACCACTTTGTGGTTAAGCCATCCGCTATCGGTCAGCCAACATGGCCAACTCAGCCATCCATCCCTCAGGGGTCGGTAAATGAGTAGTGATCCATGTAATTAGGTACATGGATTACAGGATGAAGGCCTAGCATGGCTGATTGGGGCGTACATAGTATGCCTGCTGGCTGCATAATGTGGGCCCAATGGTCTGTTAGCGTGGGCTATGGGCTGCCACTAGCTTGTGCCACGGTACTACAGTCAATGCCAGTAAGCTGTAACTTCTGAGGTTGTACAGTGCCCCTGCAACAGTTCATCTGTGATAGCGTCACTTTAGTCACAGTCCTTCATTTCATTTCATTTCACAAACATTCAAACAATACCAAACTCCTCACTGAGTCACACACACACAACCTTCTGTGCTATTTATAAATGAACTACAGCAGCAATCAACTGTAATACATCAACAACATACAGCACAGGTACCTCGTGACACTGCAGATGCATGCCATGACCACTCAAACTGTTATTTAAATCAGTTCAAATGACAGTTTTGCTCTCAACAATGCATGAAATGACTGTGTAAAACAGCTTCAGTCTGTTCACAGTACTAGCCAATGAATTTAGCCGAGTTTCTTGTGCTTACTAAATGCAGATGAAATACTTAAATTGACTTTGCTGAAGCCAACAGATTCTGATATATAACAAGACTGTAGCTAATAACAAGTTGTGGGCCTGCAGTGGAGCCCCCACAGTGGTCCACAAACCTGTATAGACAAGTGCTGTCATGGGTCAGCCATTATCACGTGATGTATCAATAGCGTGTTGTTTTTAGCTAAATACATTCATTGATAGTGTGTTCATAGCAAACATCATTGTTAACATTATTTACACATCTACTTTTTACACATGCAGAGTAAAATTATTACTTATAAATATTTAAAAGAAATGAACAAACATCAGTAAGTTAGCAAAACATTATTGACACCTGGATTCCTCAGTCACCAGCCTGTATATGTTACAGCAGTGTTATCTGATCACATCACCTAAAATCTTTAACCTTTTACCTCGGAACTACAATGAATGTTACAAATGCCACAAAATTATTTTTGCCTACTTTCAATGCTATACGAGTTTCCATTCTGGAGTTATCAGCATGCACAGAAAGATGGATGGACAGCATGGATACAATTATTTATATCCTCTCCTTATGCATGGTGTGGCTCAGTGGCGTAGCTGTATAGTGCTGGACTTGCGATCAGTAGGTTCAAATCCCTGCTACCCCACTTTTGACTGCAACCCTGGGAAAGTCGTTAGCACACATGTGCCTCTGTCACCAAGCAGTATAGTTTGGTACCAGACAATAGGCGGCGATGCCTTGCGCCTGGGAAGGTAACCGTAGGTCTGTCATTGCACTGGCTATGCGTCACAGACATTAGTGGTTCTCCACCTATGGGCGATGGCCTAGAAGAAGAGACAAGCACCACCCTACTCTCTCTTGTGGAGCATGGTTGACTTCACCTTTACTTATGCACAAAATTGCACAGGAACATAAAAACACCCAGAAATCAGGACTGCATGCAGTAAGTACATCGTCAACACTGACCTCAACGCCTTTCTTCAATGCCACACTTGCAGTTTCATCAAAGCACGGAACATTGTAATATTCACCTTCCTCCTGACCTAACAGCCGGTACCAGCCTTCTGCAGTGCCATCCTTTGTCAGTTCTGATATTCCAAACGACAATGAACCCATGAAGTCATTGCGTGACGTGCGATCCCAGTCCCACACTTCAACTGACAAACGTTTTGCTTGATCCTCAGCAGCCAATGCACTGTCAGTAATAAACATACAGACAACCAGTAAGTTAAATGGCAAAAACTAGAGTACTAAAGTCTTTATCATCAATTTGGTGTTTAAATGTTAGCGGTAAAAATCTTGATACCTCCACTAACACAGCCTACATAACATTTGGCCAGAGGCATTTTGGATTATCTGACGTGGAAGCCAATTTGCATGAGCTAATGGCATCATGCTGCATTATGCAGACCAAGTTAACTGGTCTTGGACCAACAGTGCATCTATCCCTGCACAAGTTAGCTGCAACAGACTTACACCCATTTGGCCCATAGTAGGCAATAATAATAATAATAATCGAATTTCTATAGCGCCATACAGTCGTAACTTCAGAGGCGCTGAAGCTATGATTTATTTCCCTTCTTCCTGCGGGTTACAGTTTCACTTGACATGAGCACACAGTAGGGAAACTTGCTCTGCAAGGTTGCTCGTGGAGTGCTATTGAATCTGCAGCAATTCAGCCAAGAGTCCAATACTCTACCATTGACCACTGCATCATTAAACAGCTAGACAATTTACTCTCTGTCTACAAAAATGCCCCCCAGTCGCCCTTATTTTTAAAATTACTATGAAAAATCAAACAATATTAATAATTTTCGGTAAACGACATCCTGAAGAAACTTGGCCCCAGAAAGTAATAAACTTACCACCTCACCTATAAATTCTTCCTGCACTACCTTGAAAAGTGCAAGAAGGGTTTTCAAAAATTTTCAAACATTCTCATAATATTCATCATCCTAAAACAGAGAAGAACGCCGCTGACTAGCCTACATTACAGCCAGTTTTAGACTGCACATACAGAACCATGAAGTCTGTATACGCTAATATTCGGTTACCTCATCTACAATGAGCTGCTGGAATGCAGTCCATCTCCGAAACAGATGCTACTGCAACTCAACTCTGGCAGAATGAGGTCACTTTGAACACATGCTGTAACGTAAGCTAGTAAAATGTCAAAGTTGACAGTTTTAAAATGATGATGGTTGTGACTAAAAAAATTAGCTGTTTAATCGAAACTGCAATTGAATATAATTGAGAAATCACTGTTTTGCACTTCCCGAGGCAGTGCGGCAAGACTTAGTAGGTGAGGTGGGCACATTTATATTTTTCCGTTATCTAAGTTTCTTCGGGATGTGGTATACCAAAAATTATTAAAATCAGTAGATTCTTCACAGAGTATTCACAACATAAAAAGGAATTACTGCAGTATGCAAAACTTTATAATAACTAGCATCCATCAGATTATGCAGCATAGCTGCCATTGCATTATCACGTATGCACATGGACAGCCAGCCATGCATTAACAGAATACTGTGAAACGGTCGATTTTATTCAGTGTTAATGTGCACTACACTACACCCATTTAACGGCCAATTTCCATGACAACCTGGGAAAGCAGGTGACAGAATGTCAAACCATTCTCGGGTTTGCTGCACAAGAGATGACGGTGATGGTGGCAATGGAAACTCTTAAGATGTGCAAAGCTGTAGTCACCTCACCAACATCTACATACCAACACTTGACAGGCCAGATGCCTTTCGTGTCAGCCAACCACCGTGACAACGCAAAGAAGAGATGTTGACCAAACTATCAGAAAATGTAAAATGGCACTTCCTGTTCCAAGAAAACCCATTTCAGTCGCATTCAGTTTCGGTATAAAATTGAGGTTTCAGTCTGCATTAAAACAGTAACGGGAACACCCTAAACAACACTGCAACACAATAATTATTACATTGTGAATGACTCATTCCAGCTTGGATTCAAACAGGTTTTGATCTTCTTTGTTTTCTGTTTCACTTTTCCATTTGTTCCCGGAATAAGTTTCAGTTTGACATATGGATCAGCCAATCCATTTGGATCCATAGGAATTAGGTTCTTTGCTTCGAGTACTGCAGTTTATAATGCAAAACAACATTAGTTAAAAATAATGCAAAAAGTGCAAATGTTATATTAACAACAACAAACCGAGAAAAATTACAAACCAAATGAAATTAATGCAAAAACTAACAATTTTAAATGCACAATATGTGAAATAATGAAACGAAAATGTCCCCCTCTTTCTCTCTCCATTTAACGGCCATTTTTCCACGTGCACCTGGGTTAGCCGGTACCAGAACTGTCCGCAAATTGTTTTTTAATCAGAACTCGTCCAAGACGCAGATCCACATCTGTGGGCCACACACAGCATCCTTCTCAAATGTCAGAAGCAAATTTATGTCTTTTCACGACCACGACAGCAAATTTCCCGACCCTGTGAAATGTCAATATACACCACATCTAGTAACTGAAACAAACATGGCAATAGAGATGTTACCTATAATTACATTGTGCACTAGCTGCAGTGCAGTGTATTGTAATCGGTCCTGTCTGTGGGTTTGTGGCTGTGTTTGTTTGTTTGTGGGTCTGTTACCACGATTACTCGAAATTGTGTGCATCGATCCTCACCAAACTGGGTTTGTAGGTAAAGGTAGTGACCACCTCCAGCTGATTAAATTTTGGCCATCCTGCACCCCCGGGAAGGGGGTCTGCGGCAAAGCAAAATTTTTTGGCTCCACCTTACTACAGCCAGCGTGCAGTGTTTGCGTCTCCTCCTAGCGCTTTTTTCATATTACTGTCGATTAAAGATGTTGAGAGGTTTAAGTAAGTAGGCCTTTTACTTTCCACAGAAAGTACGTTAGTCTCTGAGATTCTGAGGACTCAGCAAGTCATTTTATTACCTTTTCATGACTTTTCATACTCTTCAGGTGCTACAAAATCAAAATTTAAACTACACTACTATTCACGAATCACAAATTTTACATGACCATGGGAACCCTGTCTACCTCTACTCTCTACTAAAATTGCAGTCAAACCTGTGCCCTTGACTCTTTTGGCTTCTAAAACACATGCAGGTGCCAGGGCCAACATGACATGTTTGGCTGTCCTGGCTTGATCTGCTGTCGAGTTAGAGCATGGACAAACATCACACGTATGCACACACACATTAGGCACACACATGCACAAACAATGGCACTGACTGCCTTATTCATGCTGTGACTATGTACACCATGGGAGAAACACACAGGATAACCAGCATTTGCAGTGAAATGATAGAAAGACTCACCATCAACAACAACCTCAGAACCAGAACACGTAACCTTGAGCTTGATGCGACCTCGACGTTCTGTGTGGTCAATGCCACACAATGCAGGAACGTTCTTCTGACAACGCTTGTGCACGTTCATCTCACAAGCTGGCAACAGCAAACCGGGCATTAGTTAACGGAAAACAAATATCTCACCACGACAACCCAAATATGCTTATAAGCATACTACGATACTCAGTAGTGATCAAACACAGCATATAAGGCCCATACTTCAACAGCCATGTAGCATTCAACACAAGATGGCGGAGGTATTTTACTATCATGCACTACCTTACCATGGGCAAGTTGTTAACACACATGTGCCTCTTGTCACCAAGCAGTATAATTTTGTACCAGCCAATAGGCGGTAATGCCTTGTGGCTGGAAAGGTAACCGTAGGTCTGGCATCACACTGGCCATGTGTCACAGACGTTAGTGGTTGTCCACTATGGGCCCCAAGGCCTAGAAAAGGGAGATGAGCACCCGCCCCCTACTCTCTCTTGTGAAGCATGGTTGACTTTACCCTTAACTTTGCACCACCTTGTTACAAAGGTTTGGACATACCCACGACCTGCACATAGAATGTGATATTTCTGTGTATGCGAGCAAATTTGGTTGGATGCCTTCTTGACACCACCAATGACTTGCATGGGAGACAGTGTGACTCAAACACAGGTTCAATGAGTGCAAGTATAGCACCATAACTCCCAAGCCACAGCTGCTCCTTAACACAACGATGATTGTTAACATATCCAAACTCAATAAAATACATTAATTATAAAAATATTAACTAAACCTAAAAAGTTCAAATTTATGAGGATAGTCAAATTTAAAATGTCACTGACGTGATATACTGGTGAACAACACATCAGCATCTAACTACATGTACATTTATTTTCTCATTTCAGCAATCTATCAGACAACAACTGAATCTTACATACAGGAGCACTGAAGTCCTTGGTGAAGGAGTCCATACAGCAGAGACCCACAATGATCACAGAAAGCAGGACTACTGTAAGTATGTACCTTAAATTTGTGCTGATGAGTAGCCTATTCAAACACATACCATTGTAATTTAGCATTGTATACATTGTAATTTATACAATGCACATAAAAAGAGCTGGTAACGATTAGTCCTTTGACATCTTTAACAGGTGTTACCAGTATACAAAATATTTTTGCAAGACAACAAGATGGAATACGTTTCAGTGGCTCTTCCACTAAGAGATCAGCATTTAGTGATGTTCCACTATATAAATTGTAATGACAAAAATCTCAATTATCAAATTTTTAATGAGTAATCACACGCTATAATAATAGTATAATGCCAAACTCCTTTTAGCAGATTTGTCTAAAATTTGTCATCTGGACAAATCCGTGTCCGGTCTCGCCACCAACGGACATGTCTACGACAAATCTAAGACAAATCTGCTCATAAAGACCAGACACGGATTTGGCTACATCTTGACGTGTCAAGATGTTGTAGACAAATCTGTCTGGTCTTGCCACTGCCGGACATGTCTAAGACAAATCCGTTCAATGCAGTTTGACTACAGCTCACAAGCTGTAAGTCAAAGTCTAAAGTCAAAGTTAAGACAAGTCTACAGCATCCAACTAATCGTGGCACAGCGTTTTGTCACGTAACCAGGGATGGGGTCCTCAAGGTCTGTCCTCGTCCTCGAGGACACCCCGAGGACAAAATTATGTGGTTTTGGCCTTGGCCTAACAGTGGCCCGGCCTTGGCCTTGAACGCCACTGGCCTTGGTCTTGTCCTTGAAGCGCCCTTTGCAGCCAAATATTATATCGTTTTTTCTGACCCTAACACTGCAGTACTGCACTATTTTCCTTCCCATGCTCCACAAATTATTTTGCAAGTCATTTTTGAAGATTATTGCCGTCGGTTGCGGGTTGCAGCTACTAATGTCAGTAATCTATAACTTGCGTTGTTAAACTCGGTAGCTGGTGATAGGAGAGAACGGTTGAAATTTCTAACATTCTTCCACTGCAGTCAGTTTTGTGTGGAATTGTCTCCAAAATTTCAAATTCACGTCATGTTGAAATTGGATAATGTAGATGTATAATCTATTTCTGTTAGTGCCTGCAATGTTTTTACCGTTAGTTTGAGTAAGGACTTTGAACTCCTTTGATGCACTGCAAAAATCTAGCTATGTCTCCATGCTTTTGCAACATTCACAGGTCTGCATAAAGTTACAAGTTCCTAATTTTACTCATCCATTGACACAAAGATATCCATGGTCATTGGCATTGCCGCTGTTAACCTGTGGCTTCCACATCACAAAGATCACTGGCCTCGACCTGGGTCTCAAGATCTTTGGCCTCTCAAGATCTTTGGCCTTGGCCTTGAAGACCTCTGGCCTTGGCCTTAACCTTGAAGACCTCTGGTTTTGGCCTCAAAAATGCTGTCTTCGAACAGATGACATAATTATACGTTGTTGTTAATTTGGTCTTCTATTTTGAACTATTAATAATGGAATCAGAAAATCTGCGGATAATACTATTAATGCATACCATAATGAGGAATTACTATGGAACCCGGAGCTCAACGCCACCAAGGAAGCGAAAGAGCAGGCTTGGATGAGGCTCTGCAGCCTTTTTTTGGACTGCCAGCAGCTGGTTGGCTGAAACGTCCATTCGGATGTAATATTTCAGCTTATCTTCCAAGTCTCGCATGAGACAGTTGTAAGCCCCATATTTATCAGAAGACTGCAAGTAGGCCAAACCTCCAACCCAGACAGAATGACGTCTTTTCTCGTAAGCACTTCATTACACTGGCGGGGCGAAATTTTTTGGCTCAGCCTTACTACAGCCAGCGCACAGTGTTTGCATCTCCTCTGAGCGCTTTCTTTCATTAAACAAAAGTGCGCAGCTGCTAAAAATTATCGTCAAGCTAGCCATTCTTCACCATCATCAGACACCAATTCTGTCATTTTTATAATTTCAAAGTTAAAATGTTCAACTATGACAGTCATTGACCACCAACGGATATGTCATAGGTAATGTCTCAGGTATGTTTCAGACTAGTCGTGAACGCATACGGATTTGTCTTAGACAAATCCGCTAAATGGAGTTTGGCCTACACACAGTAGCAGTATAATCATTAATATGCCAAGTGTTATAACAAAATGCAACATCTGTCTCACACTACTGCATTCAAATGATAAATTAAAACTCTTTCAATGAGCACTTTTGTATGCTTCATCTAGTTCTTATGCACTCACTGCTATATCTTAAAATACTCTTCTCTCTGTTTTAACGGCCATTTTCCAGGCGAACCTGGGTTAGCTGGTGTTTACTGAAGCAAAGAATGATGGAGGTGGTGGTGACAACTGGACTACTGGAGCTATAAGTCGTGCAAAGCTCCAGTCAAATCATCACCACCAACAAACCAACATCCAGTTTTTTCCTGCCTGTTGCCCAACCAACAGTGTCAAAGCACTGAAAAGAAAAATATCACATTCCATGGACTTGCTTACCCCAAGCTCACCTGGGGGTCTTCCAACTTTGTATCTGACTACTAATAGCTCCTGGCTACCTTGGGGAGGGTTGCCATGCCTCTCATCAGCCCTCTGATGCCAGTACCCCAGTATGTCTTAAAAACTGTTCTAACTTTTTCAGTTTTTGGCTCCATTTAAGTTCACATTTCTAGTCCACTTCATGCTGTAAACTGGCTCATCATTTTGTTGTATACAGTAGTCCTCTGATTATGATATAATTAAAAATAAAATCGTAATTTTGTAAAACCAGATTTGAAACAATGAACAAGTGCAAAATTGGCAATGTGTATTGTTTACTCCCATATACACACACACACAGGCATACTATGTGTAATAAATGACAAGATCAAGTAACTACTTTAATGACAATAACTGAACGCAACATAATTTATATAATGACATTTTACTACTCACATCTGAATCAGGTCCTTTGTCAGCACCAGGGCACTGAAATGTGACATATTCATAACAGCGTTTGTGCACGACGAAGCTGCATACTGTAACAACAATGCCACCAATATGAATGATAACGACACTAATCAGCTGCATGTTCTTTCAATCACACAATATACCTTCATTGCTGTGACACTGTCGGCATGGCAGCAGGAATAAAGAACATCATGTTCATGCTGGCGGTGGTGAATTGTCTGCAGTTAGGTGTTAGTGCACATCTTAAGAGTTCTGGCTGTTACCGCCATGGCCTTCCATCATCTCTTGCTGCAGTAAAATCCCGAGTGGTTTGACATGAAGGTACTAGCCAAGGCTTACCCAGGTTACCTCAAAAACTGGCCATAAAACAAGTGTCACTCATTCAATAATATCATAATTTTTTGTTATACAGGATGCATAGTTGTGTACACCGTTTTGTCAATGATATTACCATGTAGTGAAACTTTACTTCATGCAGAACATGATATGAGCAGAGACATAGGATGTCACTGAATCCATGCTGGATAATGCACACCTGTAGGTGCACTTGTTGACGGACCTTATGAAAAGACATGGACATACTCTCATTGCTCTCACTCTGCAGTCTGCACTGCACTCTAGCTCAGAAATAATACACATTACACACCATCATTGCATCATTACTGTTTTAGCATATGTGACGTGGGAGGGACGGAGTGCTGCATTGACTGCAGTCTAAATAGATATTCCCAGTACACAGTGTATACATTAGCCATGTTCAATTATGTGTTCAATGATTTCCAATATAGACTGCCAACTAGCTGATATCTCTATGCATGCAATGTTAATTCACCATGAGGTGGTGCTTTGCTGCACATAAAATAGCACCTCTATTTCCCATTGACTGATAGAGCAATCTGTGAAAAATAAATTATAACTGAATGTAACTTCTAAATTATTTAGTGTAGATAATACTAATATGGGTCTTAAATTGCGTTGAGGGCATCAAAAGTTGCTGGCACCTGCATTACAGCAAGGCACTATTCTGAGTTCCTGACATCTAATTTAATCTAATTTAACACACAAGATTTTCGCCATCAGTGACTTCAGATGATGAGTCTATCTTCTACGTATCATCAATCATACTTGTTTAATATTGAATAATATTAGTGGAATATTTATGGATGTCCAGATGTCTAGCCAAGATGCCCCCATGTAGGCACATAAACAGTTCTGCAAACTGGCAGTCTTCTTTTCATATGTTATCAGCAAGGTGTATTGTGCCAGCAGGTGGGGCATAAATTGCCCACAGCTAGGACAGTCTATATAGTGTATACTGTTTACTCAGGTAAGTGTCTATGCT
>Ga0049107_10000826_pt1 | contig 10262 bp, 10 predicted proteins | sample WorMetilPIANOSA1_FD_61187 | JGI IMG/M metagenome (GOLD analysis project Ga0049107, IMG submission 61187) | Marine gutless worms symbiont microbial communities from Max Planck institute for Marine Microbiology, Germany - Olavius ilvae PIANOSA.1 | ecosystem: Host-associated > Annelida > Digestive... | reverse complement strand
TAGGACAAATATCAAAAATCCGGCCCGATCAAATTTAGATATTGTGCTCTAGTTTAAGAATTAGTGGTCACTTGCCAGCTCCCATTGTAAATGGCAGAGGAGATAGGTTTTGAAAATGGACGGAATTCAAACATTCAAGGGCTCGTGACCTTGACCTTGACCTTGGATCCAGCCATACGGCATACCGTCGTGCATCACTCATCGACCTCTACCTGTATACCAAATTTCATTGAAATCGAAGAAACTTTTTGTGGACAGACGTACGTACGGACGTACAGACGGACATTTTTCCCCCCTCTAATATTATTAGGTCGACTTTTGGAAGTCGACCTAAAAATGATAATTTATTTTGGAAAAGTGGTAATTTACTTGGTATTTAATACTGTTTATGATGAGAAGTGTGATTAATGGTGTGTCCACATGATTGTATTTGACAAGACTTATCATACAAGACTCGATAGCTCAGTGTTAGACATTATTGTGTGGTTTTGTTTAGGACTCTGCAAGACCTGAAGCACATTTGGCAGTGAAAAAAATTTTTCTTGGTGGAATCAAGGATGGTATTGAGGAAAATGAAGTACAGGCATACTTTCAGGAGTATGGAAATGTCGTGTCCGTGGATTTGGTGACGGATCGTGAAACTGGCCGGAAACGTGGCTTTGGTTTCGTAGTATTCGATGACTGTGATGCAGTCGATAAAATTGTCTGTAAGTGTTTTTTTTCAATAATTTCATATTTAGCTATCCACGTCCTGTAAATTTATCGGCTCCCATTAACTGTTTCACAGCAGATTAAATTTTTCATCGACCTGTCATAGCAAAGTTTTTAGAGAAAACATTCCAGTGGCATTTCTTACATTTTGTTGTGCCCAGTTCAAAAGAATTTGCAGTAATCATATCTGAAGGGCATTTTTGTGACCCACTGTTACGTTCAGTAGTTGGGAATGATGGCTCCATTCTTTCCGGGCTTTGATGCTGTCAGTGAGGTGACAGGAGGGCATCCAGCTTCTGGATATCTCGCACTGGCAATCGCAGAGGTGCTTTGGGTGACCTTTGGTGGATCGAGTGATTGCCAGAAAAGTAGGCAGGCCTGTTAAATTGAAACTGTCGGTTAGTTATGAATGGTTTATTTGTAGCATAAACCCATGGCAATGTTTATTGCAGCGTATGCTTTCATTTCTTGCCTGCTGGTAGAGAACCATTGATGAAAGTGCATATTTCGAGGAAGGTCATATAGATTGTCAAAAAAACTGCAAGGCTCACAGTTTCACTTGGCATTAGTTCAAAGGCTTAGCTGGCGGAGACATCGTGAAGAAGTCAACGGTAGAAAATTGGCGCTGTGTACCAGTATGCCACAAAGTCTGTGATATGATGGTAGCCAGTCTGGTATTGCACATCCATAGAATTATACTTCTGCCAGTCAAACATTTGAGTTGTGGGTGTGTCCAGTGGGGATTATTCATTGTTCCTGTTCCTGCTTTTCTGCAACTGACTCACCAGTCAGACTACTGAGCTCCCACAGGGTTGTTGGTGTGCATTTTTTGGCAGGCCAGAAGCTCTTCATGTCACCCACCCAACAGTGTCGGAAGTGCTGAAATACATTAGAAATATGGCCGTAGTCTGCCACGTCTTGTCAACTTTAGTTGCCTGCTGATGTGAAAGAGTTAAATAGGACGATTGCATCGCGGATGACTTCACAGATGCAGTTCCAGTTGTTACTGCTGGCACCTGTGCTATCAGTTGCTACAGCAAAACCTGGCTTATCCAGGGTGTCCTGGAAACTTGTCGTTAAAATGAGCGTGTGTTTAGATAGCACAGTATATTTATTTAGTCTGCTCTTCAAGCATACAAATCCAGCAGTCATTATTACTGGTCAGTGACTGGTGGTGTATGGAGGAGGTAATAGAGGTATTTATTTCCATTTACATGATTGATTTCATACACTCTGACTTTGCATCTAATGATAATGATATAGCAGTACTGTTACAAACTGCATAACACTGGTTATGTTACATGTGTGTTACGCATATTATTGGAAAATGTGTGTGCTTATGTGGCATTCAGTGCGAAAGAACCACATGGTGAACAACATGCCCATAGAAGTTAAAAAAGCAATGGAGAAGGAGCAGATGATAAGCGGCAGAGGTGGTCGTGGTGGGATGGCTGGAGGCCGAGGTATTATTAATGTATATAGTACCATTTGAGTGTAGCAGGAACTTCATATGCAGACTGCTGTCTTGTATTCCTGTGTTTTAAACTGTAGAATAATACTTACATTTGCAGCAAATATGATGTTGATGATGCATCGTTATCTTATCGTAAAGGAGTACGTCAGCAGTGTTGATGTTACTGGCAGAGCTTGCAGTTGTGACAATGTGTTTACTTGTTTCATGTTTAGGAGGTGGAGGCCGAGGACGGGGTCCATCATCCGGTGGTAGAGGAGGCCGTGGCGGTATGACATGCTCTTTTTTGTAGTTTTGTGTAGTTGAAGTGCATGGGATTAACACCTGTCTGGCAAGTTCTTCACAAGCTGTAAATTTCAATGAGAAAAGGAAACATAGAGGAAGAAGGAAATTTACAAGTCTGTGAAGTCGTATTTGTAGTAGGGACAGTTTATATCGGAGGGGGGATAGAATATTTTGAACTGCGAAATATAAAACTGATTTTCCTGTTTTGCTGATTTTTGAAGAAAATTTGTATAACATAAAAAAAATTAAATTAGAAGGATGTATTGACGACGAGCGTCGGTTCAAGACGACCAAGAGTTCACAAGGGTTATTGGTGGCATTTTAGCTGTCTTTTTCTAGATCGAAAGAATAAGAGAGAATCCTACTTTTATGCTTCGTTCTAGAACTGTGGCGTGCTGAAAACGTCACAAGTGCCTGGTGATGCCAATGTTGTGAAACGATTTTTCCGCGATAACTTCACTATTTTTCGTCTTAGATCGAAAGATTTGGAATCAGTGAATTTTTCTGTGTGTCTATGCAAATTTTCAGTTTTCAAGATGGTCACATGACCACTTTTGGCACCCTTCAGGGGCCTATAGCTGCCAAATGCCTGGTCACAGTCTCTCCAGACTAGCAAAAGGCTAGTTGAATTGTACCCTGAAAATGCAAAAAATATCCACTCTACAAAATTCCGGAATTTTTACACTGCGCACTAGCTAGCTGCAGCACAGTGTATTGTAATCGGTCCTGTCTGTGGGTGTGTGGGTCAGTTACCACGATAACTCGAAATTATGTGCATCGATTCTCACCAAACTGGGTTGTAGGTAAAGGTAGTGACCATCTCCAGCTGATTAAATTTTGGCCATACCGCGCCCCCGGGAAGGGGTCTGCAGCGGGGCAAAAATTTTCGGCTCTGCCTTACTACAGCCAGCGCGCAGTGTTGGCGTCTCCTCTGAGTGCTTTTTTCATTCACGATAGCACCCGTCCTCACCTCCACTTTGACGGTTTGCCTCTGAAATCACAGCAATCCGTTGTCTCTATATAGGACTTAGGGTGCATTACAAGGATTACAAAAACATAGTCGTTCTGGCTTGGCCTTGAGCTGCCCATGCGCCGATTGTAGTCTAAGTTGGCCAACAAGTTTATTTCATACAACAATAGGTGTATGCAAAATTTTATCCAGATTGGTTGAGATTTCTCAGTACGAGGGCCAAAAACCCGTTTTGGAGTAAAAACAGAATGGTCAAGCCTATGCTTGTAAATAAGGCTTTCTTGCTATTGCAAAACTTGAGTCGTGTGACAGAGGGGTTTGTCGTTAGAGGCTAGTGGTATAAGTAGTTTTTGCATATATGTACACACGTTTTATGTTTGCTTGAAATTTTTCTTTATTGCAGGTCGTGGTGGTATGTCATCAGGCTATGGTGGTGACAGTTATGGCGGTGGATATGGTGGTTACAGTGGAGACAGTTACGGCTCGAGTGGTTATGATGGTGGATATGGTGGAAGTAGTTATGGTGGTGGTTATGGCGGTGGCAGTGGCTATGGAGGTTTGTATGAAACTTTGTTGAATTTTCTTTTGCATTTGAATCTTTCTGTATATCTGCTGGTGTGTGACTCAATAACCTAATGATTAAGGTGCTGGACTTGCGATCACCAGGTCACGCGTTCAAATGCTAGCCTCGGGGTTTACCCTGCAACCCTGGGCCAATTGTGTACATACACACACGTGCCTCTGTCACCAAGCAGTATAATTGGTACCTGCCAAAGGGCAGTGATGCCCTGCGGCTGGGAAGGTAACCGTAGGCCTGTCGTCACCTATGGCCCCGTGCGGGCTCCGGAGTTGTAAGAATAGACCCGCTCCGTTTCCTGGCCGGATGTCGTAAAAAGCGACTAAACCAGGCTCTGTCTGTCTGTCCTGTCTCTTAGCCTAAGTTTCTTTTCATGTATGTGCTGTGCTGTTAACTAGGGACTCTTTAGGTTGTGTTATTTTTGTTATTTGTGTGTTCTGTCAATTGGTTGTTCTTGTTAGTTTGTCAGTACCAGTGCAAGTGATTGACTGGAAAGACTCGTCTCCGAAATGACCTATAATGTGTTGATAGTGCCGTTAAACCCTACTCACTCACTCTCCACCTATGGGCTCTGGGCCTATGAGAAGGAGATGGGTCCAGGTACCTCAGCAGTGGCAGCATAATACTAATGAGTCATGCAACATGCAAGTTTTTATCTGTGGTAGGGTGCTTGCATAAAATTCTCTTTCATTTTTTATAACATACTACAAATGATTTGTAGATCACTTCGTGTGTGGTGTGTGTGTACATATCCACACCACCATGAATATTGAATATTGTCCTCTCAGGGTGTGTTATTAGTTTCAGTAGTTAATGCTAGTACGTGGCCATTATAATGGTGTGTGTTTGTGTGATATTATGTTTGTATGATCATTTATATCTAACCAATACAGACTTGCTGCCACACTGCACATAAAATACCTCTAAGCCACACATTTTGCTCCAATGAAAACTACAGCGAAGTTGGACGAACTTGACACATACTCATTTATCGATTTGATACTTTTTAATACAGCAAATTTTAGCACACATAATACAAGAAATTTGTAAGGTGACAATAAGGGATGATTTGCATTAGGGTTACAATTTTGAGTTATTTTGGTGAGCTTCCATTTTCTGCTGCTTTAATGGCTTTTGCTTTGTATCTTGTGAATGCTGCTTTTTCTCTGCAGTATATGCATAACAGCAACACAAACATATGACATCTGAGCGATCTCGTAGCATGATGAGACGGCTCGTAGGAGAAGTTTATGAACGCAGTCACTGTTTTATGTGGTGTTGAACTGTAGGTGGCAGCTATGGTGGAGATAGTTACAGCAGTGGTGGTGGAGGAGGCTGGGGCCAGGGCGGTGGTAGTGCATATGGCAATGGATATGGCTCTGGTATGGATGCGTATCTATATTTGCTGTTGTCAATGATGCTGTCTTTTCGTCAGCCTTAGTTACTTGGTTTGTTTGTTTATGCAAAGACTACTCCGCTGATTTTGACAGAATTCGATGAATAGGTGGCACATGCCATGGATGAAACCGTTGGATTCTGGTGGTAATCCGGATTACGTTACGTCAGGGTGAGGATTAGGGTAGAGTTTTGTTTACAGTTACGTAGGGACTGAGCAGTACCCCGCAATGCTGGGCTTGTAGGTGGGGATTTACTTGGCATTAGTTTAGCAGTAACAATTTTGGCAGAGGTCTGCACTCTGCACTGTACTGAGTGCCATTCTATTATGTGTCTCAAAAATGTGCTGGATTCTTCTATAAGTGAGATCAGCTTGAACTGCTGTTCATAGTTTTTGATACACAACATCCTGATACTCCTAGTATTTAAAGGCATGCATAATTCCCCACCTCGCCTTAGTTCTGTTGCTGCACTACCCGAGAATACTGTAGCAGCCGAATAGGCACGTTGTTTCCGTGGGTGGATGGGTGACTCCGAAAAGAACATCGCTGATCTGACTTAACTGACGACCAACGAATTCCTTTAAATTTAGATACTGACTGATGTGTATGTGGCACACCTTCCTGGCTGAATATGAGGTCACCAACATGATCATTCAGTACGCCATTGGCTATCTTGTAGGCGGTAGCAGTGCATTTGGATCTGGTTATGGTGGCAACTATGGAGGTGGAGCAATGAAAAGTGCTGGATATAGTCAGCGTGGTGCCGGACCATATGGAGGTTTGCTTTGATAAATACATATGGTAATATATGAATATTCTAAAAGAAGTAATAAGTACTGTTCCCAGATCTTTTTTCTGCATTTCACTCCTGCTGCAAATTATAATTATACACCATGTCCTCAAAGTGGGCCAGAAGTTTTATTTTACTGTAACTTTAAAAATTGTTAACCGAATTCCATCAAAATTGGCACATAGCATTAGTGATGCTTATCAATGTGGCATGAAAATTATCCACTTACTCCACTTATGTGTGCACAATACCTTGTAAAAAAAAGTCAAAATCTTGACAAAATGAGGTGATTTTAGGTTGTTGGAAAAAAGGTCTAGGGTTAGAGATGAAAACAATTTTCTGTCTGCTGTTGGGACATCATTTGTTTACATTGTTACCACCAATGCTGTAACACGTGCTGTCAGTTGGTGACTGCTGCTGAATTGCACATGTACTATGACATGATCTGACATTGACCACACAGGAAACAGTCGTAAATGATGCGTATATTATGCAATGTAAGGAACAGCCGTGGCTCAGTGGTTAAGGCGGTGGACTTGTGCCCAGCCAGCCTGGGTGCAACTCCTGCTGGTACCCATATGAGTCTTTGGTGGCATCAGGAAGGACATCTGGCCAAAATTGCTATTGTGTGCCAGTAAAATCCCACCTATCCTGGTAGGCACATCCGAGCCCATGAGCAATGAGCACAAGAGTCAATGGCATTTAATTCGGATGTTTTGTTGGCAATGTCATTTTAGCTAAGTAGATAGATTGCCTATCTCCACTGACTTATTTCAGACAAAGAATTGAAGGGCTCCATGAAAGAACCGTACATCTCGATATATTTCTTTTTCCACCCATCTCTCGGTGGTGTTCTATTTCCTATGTTCTGTTTACTGGTGGAAGGGGAGTGTCAGATTTTAGTGTTGCAAAATATTATTAGTTAAATATTAATTATTTGGTTAATATAATGAGCAAATGTTTATGTATTCTAATCCACCGCAACCATCTCTCCAAAACCTATTATAACATGTTGTTCAGTTCTTCCACCCGAGATAGTCATGCACGACGCATATATCGATGGACGTTTTTGGCAGACTAAAATCACTCGTAAAGCCAGTGACGCGGCAGAAAACCTGCAATTATAACGTGTTCGGTTCTTTCACCCGAGATCGTCATGCACGACGCATATATCGGCGGAAATTCAGAGAATAACATTAAATGCGTCGTGCATGATGATCTCGGACAGAAGAACCGAACACTCGATATAATTGCAGGTTTTCAGCTGCGTCACTGGCTTTACGAGTGATTTTCTCAGTTTCATAGTTGTGGAACATATTCGGTTCTTTCACGAGCCCTTCAATTGTTTGTCTTAAAACCTTGAGTTTTTGCTGAAATTTACATGAAATTACACTGTTTCTGTCAATTTTGTTTCTCATAACATTACGAGATAGTGTATCATGTGTACACATGTCGGGTAAAATTGATAGTTTTGTTGCACACTATTCAGCATTGATTGTTGTAGCTATGCACCAATTTTTATGAAAATTTGTGAACTCTGAAGTTCTTAAAATGTAGAACATGTTAATTGTTAACTAGTAATGGTTTTTTGGAGATACTTTCTGGATGAGTGAAATTTACTCATTTCTGCACTACTCAGTAATTACTTGCATTATTGATTTCATCACAGTTTATACAACAGACTGTCAGCTGTAGGTTATTAATGACTAAGGCCACAGCTCAGATTCTGCTATAAGCTGTTGGATGATGCGTGATTTTGTCGCTTGCACTGTTGGTTATCTTGCAAATTATTAACGCTTAACCTTGGTCACTTTCGTTGACATCTAGGCAGAGGGATGTCAGTGTGGTCAATATGTAAGCAGAAATCTACACTAAAAGTAAGATTTGTCTAACGTATACCGAAAAGCATTCAGGTTAGAGCTTTGAGACAAAATATATAATCAGTCTAGAAATAATTAATGCCTAGTGTATTGTTTGTGGTGACATTGTCAATTGTCATGAAGGTAAAAAGATAAAGTGTGCCATATTCCTACTGGAGTGTAGGTGGGGTGCACATCTCCCTTCCTAAGGCTGTGAGCCCATAGGTGGTAATACCACTATTGTCTGTGATACATGGCCAGTGCAATGCCAGACCTACAGTTACCTTCCCTGCTTATGCTGGTACCAAATTTATACTGCTTGGTGACAGTTGAAACCGAAAAACATGAAACCATTGGTGAATTGAATTTATTGTTTTGTTGATGTGAACAGGTGGTTACGGCAGTGGATATGGAGGTTCGTCTGGTGGATATGGAGCGGGTGGTTCTGGTGGATATGGAGCGGGTGGTGGTGGTTACTCTGGCTATTAATGTTTTTGATGCATGACACTGCACCTTGCCATCAGCTACAGGTACACCAATGCTCTCCAGCTGTCCTATTTATTCAGTTTCCATCTCATACCCTATTACATTACACGAAAAGCGGTGTTGGGTACTGTACATTACATGTGAATAACACTGAAGTTTTGGGAAGGAGCTGTGGAAACACTTGATATGATTCTGTTTTTGCATATAGATCTTGAGGGAAATATAACTTTTAATTATTTCATCACATTTTGAATCGGCTAGAGTTAACTTTAACTCTTTTCAAGATTGATGTAGTGTTTCATGTGAAAGCTCTATGCGGAATACTTGTTGTTGTACATTGGAGAAATCATTTTAGTGTATGCTTTGTGCTCACCTTAGACATAGACCCCTGGAAATATCACCAGTATTGGACGATTGATTTTGTAATTTGACACCTTAATGGTTTTCACGATGTTAATATCTTCCCAGATCCAAATGCCAAAGTGTATGGTTTGATTTTGTGATAAAAATAGCAGTGCAAGTGTTAAGTATAGTGTTAACTTACCTGAATAGTTTTACTAGATAGTTTGTCTGTTGGATTGTTGTGCACAGGAATATTTATATAGGAGGCAGAAAATTGTGACTAGGACAACACATCCCTGTCGTCATGCGGCCACTTCCTCAGTATAGACAGTAGCCGAACATAGGACCCGCATTTCCTGATGTTCGGGGCATTGGGTCAGCTGCTGGTGGTTTAGGTCTTAAATATATAGTTCAGACCAGACTTTTGTAACAGAGATGGTCAGGACAGTGTCATCATTCGTCGTGAATGTCAACAGTTACTGACTGTGAAAATCTGGTATTTAATCGTTCGAAGTAGATGCCGTAGCTGATCCAGTGTGTTTGGTGGAGTTCGATCTCTTGTGCTGTAGTTGTGGCTGTGCAGTTAATTTTAGCAGACTTTACATAGAAATTCAGTGAATTCATTGACTGCATTTTGTGCATTTGGGTTTTCTTGATGTTCACTAAATTTCTTTGTTTAAATTTAGTATGTGCAGAGTAACAAAGTGATGAAAATGGCTACATTTTGTTATATTATATTTTGTACACTGTGTTTCAAAAATAAACGTCATCTTTTTTTCATTAACTCTATGTGATATCAACTGATTTTTAATAAAATTTGGTATTCGGATCTTGAGAAAACATGCATTAAAAAAAAAAAATTGTCCACCTTGCCTTAAAACTGTAACTACACTATTCTGTGTAATTCAAAAGTGTTTTTTCAGTGGTTTACACCAGGATGACAATGTCAGAAATGTCAAAGCAACTGCTGAGACAGTTTCCAGAGCACGAAGTCTGTTTCATTTTTTTACACGAAAAGGTCAACTGTTGCTCCCCATCACCACACAAAGCGATCTAGTATATGCTTGTGTCGGAAAGCATAACGTCAGTGCCAGCTGTCTTCTGTGCACACAACCTAAGTTCAGTTATTCTGTGAAGGTACCGCTTGCCATCTCTATGATTATTATCGTGTGCTAAGAGCCATATGTTGTCAGCCAGTCGACGGCAGCCTCATCTGCTTCATGTAAGCGCAGTAGACTGCCGTCAAATTTGGTTAATGGACAAGAGTTGACGATGTGTGACATTGTCTGGATTTCTCCACAGTCACATAGTTCGTTGTTGGTGAAACCCCATTTCTTGTGGCACGCATTACAGTGGCCCTGGCCTGTCCGAAAA
>Ga0049107_10000825_pt1 | contig 10266 bp, 8 predicted proteins | sample WorMetilPIANOSA1_FD_61187 | JGI IMG/M metagenome (GOLD analysis project Ga0049107, IMG submission 61187) | Marine gutless worms symbiont microbial communities from Max Planck institute for Marine Microbiology, Germany - Olavius ilvae PIANOSA.1 | ecosystem: Host-associated > Annelida > Digestive... | reverse complement strand
CACGGGGGTGGGAAAAATTGGCGATTTTCGACGGAAATCGCCGTTTATCCCTGAAACGGTGCGAGATAGGCCAGGTAACAATCCAAAACATTTTTTCACTCTTTTCGTGAGTCGGACTATAGCTATGCCTACACATTTCTTTAACTTTGCTTATCGCGGGGCCCCTAAAACCGCGGGGCCCTAGGCCATGGCCTAGTTGGCCTGTGCCTTAATACGGAAGAATGCGACGAAAGGCCTTGGAAGACTAAAAATGTATGTATGTATGTATGTATGTATGTATCATTTTAATAAGTAGAAGAAGAAGAAGAAGAAGAAGAAGGTGATGATGTTGATAAGAAGAATAGTTGGCCTGTGCCCTGCGCGGACAAATGAGTGACTGACGTCATCAGTGACGTAATCATGCTGCTGCTGCTGCTGCTGCTGACATTGTAGAAATGTCACTCGGACTTTGAGCTGCACGGAGTTGCCGACGGAGATCTCAACAGCAAGATGTATCAGGCAATCGTCAGTCGACTGCAGGTGAGTGCGTGCGTGTGTGCGTGAATGTATGCTTCACTTTTTCCGTCTTTCCTCCATGCAAACAGTAGGACTGGATAATGTCTTGCCGTCAGATAAAAAAAAATTCCCAGAGGGGCGTGGCTTGGGTCACGTGATTTCTTTTTTTGATTTTGCGACTCCTGTATTTTTTGTAACGAATAAGGTTGTTTTATAGGCCCTATAATGTCCACTTCTTAAACTTTGTCAGTCACAGAAAAAGACAATAGCTCAAGTCTGTAATAAAGCGGCAAATATAAATGCACAGAGGTTGTAGTTTATCTGCAGTTTATAACAGCGACAGCAAAAAATGATGAACGGTAATAATATTACTTACTACAGCACTTTGACATTGGCTAAGTGCCGCCTATCAGTTATCACCGTTTATCAAGTTAGCTGATTTCGATACGTTGTACCACTGTTGTAACTTCTACGCAGGCCGCAGGCCTAAATTGCGGTTTTTCTTTACATTTATTGAAATACATTATTCGTGAATAAATTAGCCTATAGTGCTTTAACGTTGTTGGTTGGGCGAGTCACAGAAGGGTATCTGGCGCAAAAGATATATTATACTCTTACAGTCCGAATCCACTGGGAGACGTAATCAGGCCGCTGAGGTCCACAGTCAACATGCAGTGAATTGTCAGACGGCGCACTGATTTTCTGATGTCCCTGTATGACGGGAATGCACCCAGCCTGGGTTGAGCCTACAGCCAGTCCTAGCTGGGCACGTGTCCTCCTGACTGCATGACTGGAAAGACCTTGCGCAGGCCGCAAGCTGGACTTCCGGCTAAGAGGACATACCAGCAGGTATGTCCTCTTAAAAGTGATGCACAGGTAGTCCCCGGTTCCCCGCCCTCCGTTTAATTCTCAAGGGACTCCGGTGTCTCTGGGCGTCACCGACATACGCAGTGGCGGTGCGAGGGTTATTGCCGCCCGGTGCAAAGGTCCGTGGTGCTGCCCCTCCAACCGGCAATGCCCATCCTCAGTGCACTGAACAAAGTTCGTATACGCTAACACATTGCAATGCAAATGCCAAAATTCCAAATTTTCCCCCCTCAAACGCCGCCCCTGTAAAGTGCCGCCCACGGCGGCCGTCCCACTTCCCGCCGACAGCGGACATACGCCATCGCTTATGGACTTGTCGCATCAACCAGTGTTTGGGCGGACCGTCAAAATGCAGCAGGCTGTGGGCGGCTTCTGTCCGCTCCTCGCCTACCCCTCACGTGTCAGCGACTGAACCAGGCAAGTTCATCGAAAGGCGGCCGTCGAAATGGCTTGCGCGCTGTCTATACGCGGTGTGGTTACAACTACGATTCGACTTCGATTCGACGGCCATTCGACTGCTTACCGGAGGTCATTGAGGTCATAGTGACGTAACACACTGGCCGCTGACCCGCTAGCCGCAGTCACACTGATCCGCGAGGCCTCAGTCCAGCAACTCACACGCGGGTAGGCTGAAACATTGATTACGACGACGACTCTTAGAAAATAAACACGCGAATTCAATAATAACGATAATGATGATGGATGATGATAAGAAGAGGAAGAAGAAGAAGAAGAAGAAGAAAAAGAAAAAGAGAAAGAAGAAGAAGAAGAAGCGAATTTACATGCGCCATACGGTCGTAACATAGGTCGTCGTCTAGTGGTAATGCGGTCGACTTGCAGTCGAATAGGAGTCGAACTGCGGTCGAATCGAAGTCGACTGGCAGTTGTAACCGGCGCCTTATAGTTGCGATGAATCACACTAATCTGACGACTACGACGACGCGTGTAGGTGGAGGAAGCTACGCAGTCGGTGACGCAGTCGGAACCGCGCAGCGTGATGAAGTTTCTCAGCAACGGCGCTTCGAAGATCACCGACACGTCGCACTGATCGCACACGCACTGTCCGCCATTCAGTCTCTCTGTCTCTCTCGTGCCGCTGGCTTCTCTCGCCGTCCTCCGGCGGCAGAAACCGGCCGTGCAAACCGCGTCCAGCCTGAGCTGGACGAGCTACACCAGTGCGCTGGAGCATAGTCTGTCTCCGATTCTGCAATAGTTGCTGTTGCAGTTCTTGCAGAATATGGCTTTGAACGCTTACTGTAACGTCGTCTAGTAAATTGCCATAGTTCGCAGTCCTAAAATGATGAATACTATGGAAGTGATTGGAAAGTTAGCCGTTTATTAGAAATTACTGCTAGATATAGTTGGAAAATCACCTATTTTGCACTTCCCAAGGTAGGGTAGCTACAATTTCTAGGTGTGATGGACACATTTATATTTTCCGGTGTCAGGTTGCTTCAGGATGTTGTGGACGAAAAAGTATAAAAATCGGTTGATCTTTCACGGAGATATTCAAAAGTGGGGCATTTTGAGACATCCTGTAGACAGATATAAACAGACAGACAGACAGACAGACAGACAGACGGATGAAGAGAGACGCCAGCCGTTGTTTCAGCAGCCGTAAATCGTTGTTGTATCAGACGCCGCCGTCTCGTTTCATTACTGTTCGCCGACCGACCGACCATATTTAGTCATTTTTTACGGATTTTTGTATATGCGTATTTTGTGAACAGTTGCGGTGTCCGTGCTGAATCGTGCTATACTGTCGCGTGCTGTCGACGATTTTTACACGTGTATACGAGCTGTTTGAAAATATCATAGTTTACATCTAAATTATTTACACTCAGAACATAATCTCTTAGTAATAGACGGCCGAATGAATGACCAAAATGTGCTACCCCAGTGCTTGCTATATATTTAAATTTTCAATATCGTTTGTTCTCACAATCATATTATTTATGTATAATTACATCATATTTTCTATTGCGTTTTTGTATTTTTGGAATTATGTGTATGTGTGTTTGTATGTGTGTGACAATTTATGTTTTAACAGAAGGCTAAATAGATTTATTATTCTTGGCACTATTTTTGCTGTGTGAATTTCTACATATTTTTTCTCTGGTAGAATGCACATGTTAGAAACGTTATAAATTTCGAATATCATTTAGCATAGGCTAATACTGCAGTTGGTATATTTTGCAGTTTATGCTGGATAACGCCGCTATATTTCGGTTTACTGACACGCATATATTTTGATTGTTGCTTCATAATATACAACGACGGACTGCACTAGAGGGCATTGGTGGGATGTATTGCCCCGCGAAGTTGAAAATTGCTCCCAAAACCATTATATTTCATGAGGGCTTTTAAACCAGATGGAAGTGGAAAAATGAGTTGAGTAATTTAGCTGCTGGGGGCGATGTGGTGTGAATCGCTGGGAAGTCGATCTTATCATTGCCCGAAACTCCGCATACCATATTTGTTTTGTTATGTCATCATCGGAAATATAACTTACCAACAAAGACTCGGTCAATTCGCCAAACCAGTTAGTCCAGAATTCAGTTGGAAACTGAATTTCGTCTTTCGCCACTAAAAGCACTTACGGGCTTCATAATAATAAAACGGAGAAAACACGAACAATGATGTCATTGAACTATTTCCAGAGAATGGGTGCGTTCATAAATTTACTGGGATCGATCCCGCGCGTGAACAAGTAGTTCAGACTCGGAGACGCTGAGATTAATTTGCTAAACACTTGAATGCGTTTATTTACTTTTCAAACGAAAATTTTTAAGCACTTGTATTAATTTTTTCTTAATTTATACAACATTTTGGATAGCGCAATACTTTTGCGTTGCTTTTCAGGTATACGAATCTGCGGTCATTATTACGCGTCAAAATGTATTTTTGACCGGTAATTATGACCGGCGGGTGTTTGGAAGAGAGTAATTTCGCTTATATTACGAGTCGCATGGCTCAATTAACAACCAATTTGACTGTAGCGTCTCTGATGGTGATATAACAACAACACGCTCTGTGGGAGGCCGCCACAATATGCCCCGCCCCTGCAAGTTGACCTTTGACCTTTTGACCTTAAAAGTGATATATGAGTCATGTGTGACGTCGGCTACCTCTGTGCCAATTTTAGTCTTCCTAGGCCTCTCTGTTCTCGACTTAGGCCCGATGTACGCGACAGACAGACGTCAGACGCGCATCATCGCTTAATTCCCCCTACCCTAGGGGCGGGGCATAATAATTATCATATTGACTTGACTTAGTCGGTACGAGCCTGATGAAATCGTTGTCCGTTGCTCTGACGTATAATTTTATAGTCAACATATCATCAACTGGCTTTTTTTTAATTCTGAGAAGATAGAAATTGTTGATGCTATTATATTTGACTTGTATTTTTTGTTAAAGTGATCTAAATAGTCAACGTCCAAACACTGATGTGATTGAATCGCGTGTTTATGTGCTTCGTTGTTGATAACGATGTCACGTCGGCTTGCGCAGCGCCGGGTCATTGGGTTCACGGCGTCATGAGTAGGCCTGTAGGCATAGGGGGTCAATATTTACTGGAGGGGCGGAACCGTTTTAGTCGCTCGAAAAATTTTAAGCTGTGCATACCTATCGCACTGGTTTTCTGCAGCGTACGTGTCTTTGCACGGCGTATTTGAATTTCGGCCCATTCTGTTCTTATCCGGAACATTCCCTCCTCACTTCTTTGACGGTGTTGGTTGGGTGACGTGGATATTCTGCCCAAATATGTATGCAACCCAGCAAGCCTCCGACGATTCAACAGTGGAATATCCATCGAAGGACCCGGCCTAACTTGGAGTAACTCCAAGAAAGATGGTCACAAACAGAAATGGAAACCGAAATTGTCACTAGTTTTATCCGGAAAATACTGCAAAAACAGCAGTATATCGCGTGTGGCCAGTAGCAACGCTCTGCTTCTGTTCTGCGCGCTGACAATTCCTGAGATTGCTCGTAGTAACCCCAGCCTAGCCCAGCCTAGCACCTAGCCCAGCCTCCCGTTTTGCTGTGACTCATCAGTCTACCGAAATGTCTGCCGCAGCCGATGTGTATTGTATTCGTTACCGTAAATGTGCTAAGCACGCGTGCATATCGTGGTTGTTAACTTAGCGTCCGTAAGGTGCGTGCGATCTAGTCATAATTTAACATAAATTATGCTAATCGAGAAACGTGAAGTTGCGCCGTTATTACGCTGTGTTGTTATCGTGCTGTGATGTGGCCGTTACGCCGCGATGACGTCATGTGTCACCATGACAACCGCTAGCCCGTAGTCGTGTGGCACGTGACTTGTACAGCATCGCTGATTGGTAGCCTACTGACGCGCTACTATCGTAAATATTACTACAGTAACTGTGTGATTTTGCAGAGAAAATAAAACCGATGTTAGAATACGACTTCTTGTGCAACTAAATGGTTTGCTGCAGTACGTATAGGCCATGCATAAAGCGGTGGTTACAACGTCGATACGACTTCGATGCGACAGGCGTTCGACGTCGAATCGCTGTCGAACTGCGTGGAATCGAAGTCGAATTGCAGTTGTAGCCAACCCTTAAGTTAAAGTAGAAAGCGAAAGTGGTTGACTTAAGGTCGATGCAGTCACTTAGATAAAGAAACTATATTACTCCAACTACAGAGACTGACACACACAAGATTATATAAGACAAACAGAGTTGTTAAGGATACTCGCAAAAACCAATGCCGATACTTTTAGCGATACGTATAGGTAGTTAGTTTGTTAGCTCTATTAGCTGGTTTAGTAGTCGATTTAACAGCTTGAATCGAATCAAATAGACATTTGTTTTGCTGAATTGTTCACCTCTAGTGGTATAGTGAGTCAAAAAAGAACGTGACACTCTACAGTGATTTTGCCGATATATGTTCTCCGATTTGACCGATTTTAAAAACCTTTCACCGTCGCAATTAGCTGTACATATTTAATAAGATTGTTAAATGTATCATCACACGTCAAATATGTTGCCACGTTACCTTGTGAAACTTTCTTTTTCAAAAATTGATCTAATTTGTAAACGCAATGATCAGGAATTTATCTTTTGGAGCAGTTTTATGCTTTGTTTTATTTTTATTTTTGTATTTTATGACCTCTAAAATATTCATACATTGTATGTGCACATTAATTAGCATACACTAATGCTAATGTGGCCGTTACGTCGTGATGACGTCACGTGCCGCCATCACAGCCCGTATAGTTGTGTCACGTGACTTGTACAGCAGTGCTCACTGGTCGACGACGAAGCGTCCAGTAAAGTCAAAACTGACAGCGAAAACTGTCGTCGTGACGATATAAGCGCAAGTGTTCGCAGTAATCGGCACCGCCGACTGGCTACAACTTACACAAACCGTCAATAGACCGATTGAAGGCCATATCCATGTCTCACTGACCTGCGTGCAGTGGCTAAAGTGAGGGGGGCAGTATACGAGACCCCTGCTCCAATTTGAGCCCCCCGCAATAGTATGATTGAATCTATAAAGTGTCATTTTATGCCTAAATAACGCCAAATTAGTGGGGTTGGAATGGGTATGAGGTTTGCTCCAACTTGGCGTCGTCAGGTGAGCCCCCCCCCGCTTCACAAACCACTTTAACCTCTGCCTGCGTGAGGCTATACCATCGCGATATTCATACGAAGTCCACACCGGTTTTCATGCAGTTCGTTTTAGTCGCCGATTTCCGAACTGAAAGTTGCAGTTGCACTGAAAACGTCAGAGCATGTAGCCACCGATCAGTCATTGGTGACCACCGTTAGGTAATAGCCTATAGTGGACGAACTACGCATCTGCGTACGTTAATTAATTTAATAGGCAAACCTAATTATCGTCGATCATTGTGTTTCTCTGCATTCCTACTTTGATACGGTCTTCGAGATAGCTGCTGTTAATCTGCAACTAATCTGCAACTACTCACGAAGTAATTTACTTACAGTGTAAACGGATCATGTCATAAAACAAAGAATACAGCCGATACCAGAATTTCCGTGTAATATGTTTGTATTAATTATCATTCATTACATTAATTATCATACATTAGTCCAGTTCTAAGACCGTTTGCGTACGCGAAACGGCACAGCTGCGAGTACGAACGCTGAATACTCGTCGGAATGTTGATCGAAACTGAGCACTCATGACGCAGTAAAGAATGAAGTTCATCGAACTGTTGACGAGGACCAGAATGTCCCAGACGTCACCGAGAGGGACGTAGACGTGGTCGAAGACCCGCCGGTCGACGGCGCTGGCCAGCGCCAGCGCACCCTGCGGCAGCTCGGTCAGAATGACGGAGATGACGACCACGACCAGCATCAGCGTCGTGCGACAGTCGCCGACGTCGGTGGACGAACTGGACGAAGAGAGCCTGCGACGACGACCGACGAGCTGCGACGACGACTGACAGACTGCGACGACGACCGACGATCTGCGAAGACGACAGGCGATATGCAACGACCGATGAAGTGCGACGACGACCGACAGACTGCGACGACGACCGACGATCTGCGACAACGACCGACAATCTGCGACGACGACCGACGATCTGCGACAACGACCGACAATCTGCGACGACGACCGACGATATGCAACGACCGATAAAGTGCGACGACGACCGACGATCTGCGACGACGACCGACGATATGCAACGACCGATGAAGTGCGACGACGACCGACAGACTGCGACGACGACCGACGAGACCAAGACTTGTTCGACGACGATCAGCTCGACGTCTCATTGCACGGATCAACAGAGAACTGAGTACAGTGAGCAGGGTGCAAGGAGCTACTTTGAACACCACGCCATACAGCCAGAAGATGAACACCTGCACACCCGTAACTACCTTGGTCAGCAGGTTTGCTACTTCACAAGTTCACATCCCTACAAGAACCAACAGTAATAATAATGATGATGATGGTGATGATGATGACGACGACAGAGAATAACAAGAACAACATTACAACAATAATAATTATAGTGACAGTTTGCCAGATCGTGATGCACGGATTGATAGATATACCCAACTATTAACATATTTTAATGTGTACGCAATAATGTAGAACTATTGCGTTTTTCAGTGTTCATGAATAAAGGAAATATTTACTTACTTATTTACTACTTACTTACTACTTACTTACTTATTTCCCAATTTTAAACCTCCCCTGGAATCATGGTTACTGAGGGTTGAAAATATTAATATTAATAATAAACAAATACATTTATAGTCAGAGCAGGCCTTAGAAAAACTCAGACGCTCAGCAAACTCATGTCATTCAGTGCACGCCGAAAAAAACGCCCTTATACGCCGTGTGAAGCGAAGGTAGACTTCGACGGCGTCGACACTGCAGATGCGGATCGACTGGTGAGGTGAGGTTGTTCCAACTCTAAGTGGCGGAGCCCGGCGATTGCGAAGATCCTGCGACCGAAGCTTATGACTCTCCTTGTAAAGTCAAGCCTGCGGGGAGGCAGCAGCTGGCCGCCGGTAATGACCACCCGCAATAAACTGACGACAGAACTCGGCGAGGTGCGGGGTGCCAGACAGTTGCTGAGCAGCATTGCGAGCTCGTACCGCATCCGCTGGCATAACCTACGCCAGGAAGCCAATGTAAATGTAAATGCAAGACGTAAATGTAGATTTATATAGCGCATAAACGCTCGGCCACTAATACAGTAACACGTAGAACCGTATAACCAACGTCACGTCGCTGAATTTACGAGTTCCATTAATCAGCCTTGCGGTGGCTTTTTGAATTCCTGGAAGCCTGACGCCATCAACGGTGCCGACCGATAAACCGTTGAAGTATTCTAACTTGTTATTGAAAAAAGCGCGAACCACTGTTTTGGCCGCGTCCAGAGTCAGGTTATGGTGGATAATGCGGAGTTCTCGTAACTGGAAGAAGCAGGACTTGCATTCAGAACTGACCTGGTCTGCATGCTCAGCTGTTCGTCGAGGGGTAGACCTATAAACAAACGCTGTTAAGAATAAGATCACGGTGATATGCCGGTGTTACCTCGCGTATAGGCGTCTTGACTCAGCATTAGAGATTTTTTTGTTGATGCGCTATATAAATCTACGTTTACTTACTTTACTTACTTACTTACTTGACTCGCACCCCTCGAAAGGTAGAACTGTCGCCGTTCACTGCAGACTTTATTTTCGGAATTATTTTAACGTACTACACTATTTGTATAGACATTTGTAAGGTGGCCGTGCAACAGTCTAACAATTTTGCGGTTAGTGTCACTCGACTTTTTGCACAGCATGATACAACAGATTACTGGTATAGTCTTGTACTTTATCTTCATTAAAAAATACTTTTTCATCTACAAAGATGGAAATCGGCACCGACTCCCTAACTCTATCCACGACCTTGCGGACTACTACTGTGCCACGTTTCAAGTCATTCCGATCTCGAATACACACCCCAGACCCAGACATCCACCCACATACCCACATACACACGTACACCCACGCACATACATACATACACATACATCATGACAAACTGATCGCAATGTCGTCGCCGCCGTACTGCTCGGTCGGCGCCGGTAATAATCGCGAACAAGTGACCTTGTGTTCGTCGACGACGATGGCGTTGTAATCGATCCAGAAGCCGGGCCGGTCGCTGAGCGACTTGGGTCCGTACAGGAAGTAGTTGGGCGAGCACAGCACGACGGACGCCGCGACGACCGAGGCGACGGCGAGGCGCGTGCGCGACAGACTGGCGACGCGTGGAGCGAGACTGTGAGGATGACAGGTGGAGCGAGGCTGTGAGGATGGATGACAGGTGGAGTGAGGCTGTGAGGATGGATGACAGGTGGAGCGAGGCTGTGAGGATGACACGTGGAGTGAGGCTGTGAGGATGACAGGTGGA
>Ga0049107_10000824_pt1 | contig 10270 bp, 6 predicted proteins | sample WorMetilPIANOSA1_FD_61187 | JGI IMG/M metagenome (GOLD analysis project Ga0049107, IMG submission 61187) | Marine gutless worms symbiont microbial communities from Max Planck institute for Marine Microbiology, Germany - Olavius ilvae PIANOSA.1 | ecosystem: Host-associated > Annelida > Digestive... | reverse complement strand
TTCAGACAGGTGGATTGATAGGATTATTGATGTGAAGAGAGTGAATGAACGCATTATGTGCTTGAAGGTGTTGATCAGTGACAAGTTGGTGACTTGCATCTGTGCATATGCGCCTCAAACTAGTAGAAGTGATGAGGAGAAAGATTCTTTCTGGGATCAAATGATCAGTGTGACAGGAAGCATACCAGCATCTCAGTTGATTGTTGTTGGAGGGGATCTGAATGGTCACGTTGGTACAAATGTAGATGGAGTTCATGGCGGACATGGCTTTGGAGAGAGAAATGCTGATGGTGAGCGGATACTGCAAATGGTTATCTGCCATGTTGAGCATAGAATATTAATATTACAAACTTAATAAATATCTCGTACATGGCGCCCTCTATCGAATTTGCTGATTGATGTCTGAGCAGTCAAATTGTAATAAATTCCAGTGTTACGTTACAATTTGGAACATCTGTGTTTAACAAGGTAGTGCGGTGGCATAGGTTAGGTGAGGTGGAAAATGTACATGGAGCATGCAATTTCAGCCATTTTGCCATCTATCTACCAAAATTTATTAAAATTGGTGGAAATTTGACGAAGTAGTAACAAAATAAAAAATGCACAGTTTTTTTGAGACACAGAGTACATGGCATTGGCATCACTTTTAGTCAAACCGTGAGGTATGACCGTGACGTCACGGCAGTTGGACCAGTCAGCGACGAGACTGCCGAGGAGAAACAAATTTTGGAGTTAAAACAAACTTGGACAGAAAGGCAAGATAGTTTATACCACTTACGTGGTAGAGTGCTAGGGTAGCACGAAGAACCTCCGTGGTGAACGGGGAAGACGACCAGAGTGCCAACGATAGTTTGTGCACGGTCATGGAGAAGAAAGAAGAAGACGTCTGGGTGGTCAACAACGTGGGTTTTGTGTGAGAGATATTCTCTCATTGCTTGCAAAGTTTGCATTATATGATATTAACGATTCATCATCATCATCATGGAAACGTGATAAGGCGCCAGTTAACTGTGTTCACTGGCGCCAACAACGCTAAAACTAACGTTAAAAATAGAAAAATAAACTAAAAACAGCTAACACAGCAACGTGAATAGGAACAAGTCACTGAATGTCATAGGAGAGCTTGAAAAAAATGGGTATTTTTAAATGTCTACTAAATGAATCTCTAGATACGAGTGTTCGGATGTGAGATGGCAGTGAATTCCACGCGCGTGGATCAGCCACAGAGAATGACTTCTCTGCTAGACGAAGACGGGTTCTCTGGATGACAAAGTCACCTCTCGAGGATGAACGCAATCGAGTATCACCGCAGCGGACACAGAGATCTGCTAAAGCCAGGAGCCTTGTTGTGGTATACATCATGCATCAGCATACATAGCTTGTATTGGATACGGCTGGACACCGGCAGCCAATGTAATTGCTGACGCAATGGGCTTGCGTGAGCACGTATACTTGCATCACACAGTAGTTTGGCCGCACAATCCTGGACACGCTGTAGACGACGTAACGTTGACTGAGTGCATCCTGCGTACAGGCTGTTGCAGTAGTCTAAGGGCGCGTTGCACGATCTTAACCAAGCGGTTAACCTATTGGTTAACCGTTTGGTTAAGTGCAAGAGACCCTAACCCTCGGTTAAAGGTAACTTAACTCTAACCGAGCTCTCTCGGCCGGTTAACCATTTGGTCAAAGTTAAATACAAACATGACCGACGATTTGTTGTCATTATTCGATATTTTTGACGATGCATTTCCAACGTATGACCGTGCACGCTTACCGCGAGTAAATCTCCGTAGGCCTAAGCGATAACCAAACATTGTTTTTACGTTTTATCGTAAATTTCATTCATAGATTCGCATTCAAAATGACGCAATCGCACAGACGGCTGTTGCCATTAACGCGCGCAGCTGGCAGCCTGTGCCGCGTCGCGATGACTCATTACCAACGCCAGGGCAAGGTCAGGGTCACCCACGGCCACAGTGTTTACAAACAGACAACCAATTACATGCTGTCTTACAACTTAATAGGGACGTTTCGCAGAGGTCAACTGGGGATGCGTGGTTAACTATATGGTTAGTTAACTGCGCTTCTTGCAACACAACATCGAGTTAACTGACCAGTTAGAGTTAACTGTCGGTTAGCTAACCAAACGGTTAACTGAGCGTTCATGCAACCCACCCTAAGTGTGACAATATTAGTGCACGAACTAGCATGTGAAGTGTAGCTGCATTCACAAACTGACTATCTGGCGTATGTGCCGCATGTGGTAGAAGGATGTCCTCAATCAAAAAAAACTGCTCAATGTCTCTGACTGTTACGGCTGTAAACTCACACAGACGGTGGCACACTGGTTGATAAACAGCTGGTGGCATTGAGCCTGCTGTGGAGTTACGAATAAACTGGACCTTCTCCTGGAAGAATGTTGCAAACTCAGCAGCATCAAAGTGTGGATCAGTAGCTGTGGGATGGAGTAGACGGTCCAGCGACTTCCAGAGTCTGCGTGGGTTCTGAGCCTCCTCGTTTGTTCCAGTACTGCGCTCTTTTTTCCGCAGCAGACCTCGGTAGTCTGACATTGCTGTTCGCCACTCGTTGCGATTTTTGATTGAACGGGTTCTTCAACAGACATCCTCGAGCTGCTGCATCTTCCTCTTCGCAGTGCCAGCCGTGTATCATTGTTCGTAGTTTAGTGTTGCATTGAGATATACATATTCGTAAGAAAATTTAACAGAATGTGTCAATCGATTTACTTCATCTCATATATAGAGGTTATGGTTGTTGCAGTTTATCATTTTATTTTATAGTCGGATACCTAGACATTCGAGCCGTATTTGAGAATTCTTGTAGCAATAAGATAACCCTCCTACAGATACCAACCACTCATCAACACCTAATTTATGCACAGCCCAATGTATCACTTCCCTAGGTCCTCTATCAAATGCCTTTTCTACATCCACAAAACTGAAATACACTTTCTTACCCTTTGCCCTATACTTCTCATGCAGTTGCTTTGCCAAAGATATTACATTTGTTGTGCGCTTATCCAGCATATAACCAGCCTGCATATCGTCTATCTTTCTTTACATGTTGCCAAATTCTGTACTTCAGAACTCCTACCACCTATAGTGGCATGTTCTAACAATTTAGTCCCTCTGTGTGAACTGCAAAAACTACAAATCAAAGGATCACAATTGCCCTTATAAACTGATATTATTAGAGTATCCCAGTTTCCAGGGGTGCATCCTTTCAGAATGCCATAACGTAATTCAGTTAACAGTAAGTCCTATTTCCCGTGTAGTTTGCAGCATTTTAGTAACTACTGAAAACAAACCCGGAGTTTTATGCTTATTCATCTGTTCCATTTTCCAAAGTTAAACCCCCAAACTCATAAATTTAGCAGCTTATTCTACTACACAGATGCAACTAAAAAACGAAATCTATAAAGGTCCTATAGTGAGTTTGAATAAAAGTCAATTTTCTGGAATTTTGTGACAATTTGATGGTTGCAGATTCGTAGATGTGTTGCTGTCATCTATGAGTGATGCAGAGTTAAGTGAGCTTGAGCGAAGTGAGCTCTACTGGAGGTCTGCAGCATTGAGTTCTGCGGTGCAGAGCCGCTCCAAGAACTTGCTGATGGAAAACTCGATTGTTATGGAGCTTCATAAAATTCCCAAGCAGCATATCAGTAAGTAAACTGAAAGGATACTAATGTTGTTCAATTAGAATTTGGAATGCATCTCTACATTTTTTTGCAGCAGTCTGTGTCTGTAAAACACTGACACTTGTGAAACATGTTCCAGATGATAAGTTATATTAATGTTAAAACACTTGTCAGTTTATAACATGGAGTAAGGGCGATAAATCAAACATAGAAGACAGCACAGATCACTTTGTGAGAACACTAGTCAGAGCGCCGTTACAAATCTAGGTCATGTGATCTCATTTTACTGTAACTGTTTGGACCTTCTCATTAAAATTACTTGTGGAGCATAATGCGTCCCCATTATGTGTATGTGCCCGTGATTTTTTCATTATATGTTGCTCGTGATGTCTATTATAACGAATGTTAATGTTTTTAACGTTTGAATGTGCATACATAGTTTATAGGCTATATACACAAGGCAAGTGGCTAGCAAACTACTTCTGATGACTGTCATTGGTAAACTCAGTCGTAAGTGATATTAACACTGATGTACCAGCTTACTGGATCGTAAAATAACGAGGGCGTCTGTCATGGATAGTGTTTTTGTTTGATATAAACTAGTTTCATCTAATTTAGACTTTAGGCCTACATGTGATCTAGATTTTATTGATTTTATGTATTTCATATTTCCAATGTCTGTCCACTCTCTGTTTTTTATGTTCTGTGCGCTAAGTGCCTGAAATAAAGAGATTTGATTTGATTTGATTTAACTTGTCTATTTGAAAGCTCAATGCAGTTAATACAGTATAGAGGAGAATCCCATAAATTGGGCAATGGGAATTATCTAAAATGCGGCCGGCCCCGGGCCGCAAATTCGTTTTATTATGCTAAAATGCGGCCGGCCGTGGTGTACACTAAAATGAGGCCGGTTAAATGAATGAACCAATCTAAACAGTTGCTAACTTACCTCGATAACGTCTGTATTAGACAGTTAGAAGAACAGCACTAAATCACTAAAGATCCAATTGCTTGTGTTGCATTACACTAATATAGTAACACTATAATAATAGTACATTGTCTTACAGCACGGTCATTAGTGTAACTGTAGTGCAACTGACTGCCTACTACTATGGTTTGACCTCTGGCCAATATTCCAATAAAATAAAAAACACGATGAATATAATAGTGACATTAATATCATTTAAATCAAATATTATTATTAAACCATGTACAATAATATTTTTTGTAAAATATCTGATATTGGCCAAAAATTCACATTAGGACACTACATTGGCTGGAATTGTTTAAAAAACAGAAGTGCTTAAAAAAGAGAAAGCAGTCTTGCTTTGTCGCAACAATTGGAATTTTATTTTATGCAATAATTGTTTACTGGTGGTGCAGCAAGGGTGCAAGTACGTGATCCTTGCTCCCTTACATCTGAAAGTTCATGCCTTTGTCTTCAATGGCATGAACAGGGATGACAGTCTCACAGTCTCACTTGCATGAGCTACTGCCGCCAGCAGCTGCAGCGCTTGGAAGCATGAGAATCATTGAGTGCAGCTCTTCAAGCTCTTCGTTGTCCATGGTTGGAAACTTGCGTAAACGCTTGGTAGCCGAGACGTGATCAGCAAACGACAGAGATCATTGAAGCTCTGACTGGTGTCGAATGACATGCCCCCCGCCGTCTATTTGCAGCACATTCACTATGTCCTCTGCTATTGGCTCCTTCTCCTCAGCTATTGGCGAGAGAAGTTTCAGCGATAGTAGCTTCAGTGGCTGCTGAATGGCTGTGTCCGCAGAGATTTCCAGTTCGGGCTCAATACTGGAAGCGTTTGACACATGATCCATAGTTGTGGTCATGGTAGTCAAACAAAGTGCGTAATTCTTCCGCGGTAAACGGCTTACTTTGGTTTATCAACACAGGCTTTGCCATAACTATCACACAGATAACACTTATGACAACTAACATTAACAATACAACGACATTCTTCACGTTCATTGTTGTTGTAATTACCGCCGCATTTTAGTATACTGCAGGCCTCATTACCTAATATGCGGCCGGCCAATTTGATTTTGTACCACGTGATCACTTTCCGCCAATAACAGTGGACGTTTGTGGCCGGCGGGCCGGCCGGCTGCGTTTTAGTATGTACCCATAAACTGGGGAGCGCTGGAACTCTGCTCTCTCGGGATGGGAGGCGTGGCTGACCCCAATATACTCGCCTCTCCCCACATGTGTTGCCACGTCAAATTTGGTATTTCTGCAACAAAGGGTGCATGCATAAATAGAAGTGAACCACCAAAATTTGGAAGCTCTGGGACCCAACTACCTTAAGGTGGGGGCGTGGCTGACCCACTAAAAACAAGCTCCTTCCCCGTGTGTGTTACCACTCTACTACTACTCTACTCTACTCTACTCATACTTTATTTAAAACACGCAACAGACGTGCATGAATAAAATGCAAATGACAATTACGAAGGAAAAATTACAACATATACATAAAAATTACAACATGAAAAGGCACCAATTAATGAATGAACACTTAAAAACAGTAGAATTGCACTGTGGAAGAACGTAGCTGCAATTGCTGTTTCTAAGTTTGTAAGATGTGATCTTTTTTGGCGGCAGCAGATAGTTGAGACATTGTATTTATGACTGCATTTTAAGGAACAATGATGAACCTGATTTAGTTAATAGCTCATTAAAAGTAATGATGATACAATTAAACCAACAAAAATGGTACTCGAATGATCTGCCGACAGTCCTTGAATACGAAGCATTCGCAACAAATAGATGCGCTGACTGCATTGCTTTAACATGGCACTAACATGAAGGTCACATGATAAACCCTGGTGCAAAATAACACCTAGTGACTTGACATGGTCAACTAATTCAACACCATCAATAGAAGGCACAATGTGATACTGGAGAGGAGAGGGTCGGCGAAAAATTATCTCCTTGGTCTTGCTTAAGTTGACCGTCATTTTATTGCGCTCAGCCCATGACTTAATATTGTCAAACTCGGTAAGTAAATCAGCATCACAATACTGTGGGACAAGGAGATTAATATCATCCGCATACTTACTAAGAATATTATTTGGGGATAGGCCACTTTTCAAAATAATATAAAAAGTTAGTCCAACACCTGACCCTTGAATAATACCACGCGTTATACCTAAAACTGAGGAACAATCACCACTGACAACACATTCTGCTGACGCCCGATCAAAAAAGACACAATCCAATTATGTATATTGTCACTTAGATCTAAGTTAGATATCTTGTGTAGCAGTACAGTATGACTGACTACATCAAAAGCTTTGCTATAGTCAATAGTAAGACAACGGACATAGCTATTAGTCTCTAACATATGACAGACATGGTGGAATAAGTTCATGAGGGCACATGTTGTACTTCTGGAAGGTCGGAAAGCAAATTGGTCCTGGATGGTACTCTGTGGGATGGCGGGATACAACCACCTACTTACAACGATTTTCTCCACGTAAAATTTGGTAGTTTTGCGTCAAACGGTGTGTGCATAATTAAAAAGGAATCCCAAAAATTGGGGAGCACTGGGACCCCGCCGCCTTGGGGTGGGGTCTTGACGACCAGCTAAAAACAAGCCCCCTCCCCATATGTGTTACAGTGTGAAAGTTGGCAGTTCTGCGACAAAGGATGTACGCATAAATAGAAAGGAACACCCAAAATTGGTTTGCTGGGACTTCTCCCCTTGGATGGGACATGGCTAGGCCAACTAAAAACAAGCCCCTCCCCACGTCAAATTTGGCAGTTCTAGTCAAAGGGTGTATTCATAAATAGACGGAACCCCATAATTGGGGAGTACTTGGCCCCGCGCCTAACCACCGCCCTAACACGACTTGTGGTAGGGACGTCGCTGATCTAGAAATATACCCCTCCCCAAAATCACTCAAGGTAATCGGAAACGACACCTATCGATCCGCCACCTGACTTCCTATTAACGTTCCATATAGTAGCCATGGACCTATCTCGTACCGTTTCCGAGCTAAACGATAATTTCTGTCGAAAATCGCACATTTTTTCCAACCCCGTGTATTTTGCGCCCCGCTGCAGGGTTGCCCTTGGAATTGGACCGGTGCTCGGGGTCAAAAAAAACTAGAATGATGGGGTTACCGGGTCGAGAAATAAGTTTGACGATATCTACAGCCGTCTGGATACAACACACGAACGTGATAGACGGACGGACACACGTCGACAGCAAAGACCGCGTTTACGCATAGCGTCGTGCGGTAAAAAGTGACGGAAAATTACCTTCATCTGTAAATGGGTTTCAGTTTTCAACGTTAAGAAGCAATTAGCAGGACGAATGAACAATGTTTTAATTTAAGCCTTCTCAACTCACAGAAGCCAACCTGCTGTTATTATTCCTTTATTACGCCAAAATGGCATGCACAGTAATACACATAAAATACATACAGAAATACACAAACACAATAGTTGACACCCACTGTCTGTGCGCAGCAGTTGCAACTTGCAGCAATATACGTTAAGCCCGTTCACTGCTCGACTTTATACTGTTACAAATTTGTTAGTGTGAATGTGTTATGAGTCAAAGCTTTGAAAATGCATTTTCAAATACTAGCTTAAACATCTTTTTAGACTATTATACTAGTGACTCCTACTAAGAGTCTGGGCCTACTGCTGTGGCCTTAGCCTATTATTCACAACCTTAGACCCTCACAAGTCGCCCATACCAATAGGCCTAACTGTTACGACTGTCGATTTCAATTGGAATTAGCGTTCTGAGCCCGTGAAAAGTAAGCACGCAGAAAACACAGCGTGTCTATAGAATGATTGCTTTGACGAGTACACAAATGCGTCAATGTAGACTGCTTGCAGTCGTGATCCGATGGGAACAGAAACTAGGAATAAGTAAGTAAATCGACTAAAATGAGTGAAGATAAACTCCTATAGTTTTGCGCAATGGCTGTTGCAGACTTGCAGAACATAAAATGTCATTTTGTGACATAATAGTGAACACATATGGGAAGTTTTTCAATCCCGAAAATCCCGAGGTTACGTGTACTCAGCCCGGGATTTCAGGACTGGCTAAATTGGCCAGTATTCCGGGATCCCAGAATTTGGGATCCTGGGATTGCAATCCCTAGTTGGAAATGAAAGCGTTATTTTGAGCCAACATATGTCGACCAGAAATCATTAAAATCAGAGAGTGTGTTATAGCGGGCAGCAGAGAGGTTGTTCTGTATCACAGGGTGTATCTCTGAGACAGAATGTGGGTCACCGTTTCTCGTCTTTGTGATGTGCGATTCTGCATGTCACGTCCAACACAGAGTACATTTGTAGATGTACACTGTAATTATAATAATAATAATAATAATAATAATAATAATAATACCAACAACAACAGCAATAATAACTGTAATGAAAAACGCACTCAGAGAGACGTAAACACTGCGCGCTGGCTGTAGTAAGGCAGAGTCGAAAAATTTTGCCCCGCCACAGACCCCCTTTATTGCGGGGGCGCAGGATGGCCAAAATTTAATCAGCTGGAGATGGTCACTACTTTTACCTACAAACCCAGTTTGGTGAAGATCGATGCACGCAATTTCGAGTTATTGTGGTAACAGACCCACAAACACACACACCCACAAACAAACAAACCCACAGACAGGACCGACTACAATACACTGCACCGCAGCTAGCTAGCGCGCAGTGTAACAACAGTGACTACAGTGCAAAGTAAACAAATACTTATCAGTTGCTGGACATGAATAGCAGCGAGATTACTGCAAGAGGTTTGCTCTGACACCCAGCGACCCACGATCCTTTACTGTGATCTTGATACAAGAAGTTCGTTATCAGAACTCAGAATTGTGATCAACTGAGCAGAGTTGACAGGACATATTGACATTTACACGTTGCATTTTTATGTAAATCTGTGCTTTTAATTGATTAGACTTTGGAATGAATGCATCCAGTATGTCTACATTACAGACTTGGAAGGTTTTACTCGATTACTGAAGCACTTGCAGATCTCAGTGCAAATGGATGCAGTACGTCGCCTGTTTACTGCACTCACCTTAAATCGTTCAGATGGTAAGGTTTTCTGTTGTATGACGAATGATTATCATGCAGTGTGATTGGTTGAAATTTAGTCACATGATGTCAGTCAATCAGTCAGACTGTTTCAGCGATGAAATAAGAAAAAAGAACACGCACACACACTCACACATACGCTTGCAGCACATGGTACACTATTTACGTAAAACAGATTGTATGACGTGAATGATCACAGTAGATGCAGCTTTACAGTGCCAGTGTCACAGAGCGAGATCTGGCGTCGGAAGTCACGCCCGTACTTGTCATCAGAGTATCAAATTTTTGCATGTTCAGCTGAGCCAGCATAGCAGTTACGCCGTAAAATTTACTGTATCTAAAGAATATTTTAATACATTTCACATATGCTGATCAAAGGTTATCAAGAGAGCCTTGGTCCACAGAACCACATCGTATCATCTGCATAGTACAAGCACTCAGTATGGAAAGCGTTGTGTACAAAACAAGGGTTGCACCTTATGGAATAATTTGCCAAATCATTTGCAGAATTACATGAGTATTCATCAGTTTAAAAC
>Ga0049107_10000823_pt1 | contig 10278 bp, 10 predicted proteins | sample WorMetilPIANOSA1_FD_61187 | JGI IMG/M metagenome (GOLD analysis project Ga0049107, IMG submission 61187) | Marine gutless worms symbiont microbial communities from Max Planck institute for Marine Microbiology, Germany - Olavius ilvae PIANOSA.1 | ecosystem: Host-associated > Annelida > Digestive... | reverse complement strand
ACTGTGAGAGTGGTTGCCTGTGAGGGACTGTGAGGCCTTGTGAGTGATGAGTAGACTAGAGGTGGTACACACTACACGGTGCAAGGAGTAGAATGAGGACTGTGAGAGTGGTTGCCTGTGGGCTTGTGAGTGATGAGTTGAGCCGTAAGGGCTTGGAAACATTGCACCCCCAGATTTTTATGGCTAGAACCACCACTGGCAATTACAAGATAATCAATACTAGTTATGCATCTCGAGCAATGCTGCTTTCCCAATTACCAGTCAGGTCAGAGTGCATACCTTCAACAATCTGTGTGGCCTTGTAGTACGCACGACACAATATGCTCCCGCCCCCTATATAACTACTTTCCCGGACTGTGAAGGTGCCACTTATTCCATGTAGTTTCTTCCACTGTCCATTACTAATGATATAACAAAATTAAAATATATACTTGGATTATTTATAAACTACTTTAAATTTCAGCACTATCGATCAGCTATTCACACTCCGATGATGTCAGAACTGTACAGTGAGTATGTGTCGGGTCACCAGAAGATTTTGTTTCGACGACACGCATCAAGTACACGGTCCATTTGGCTGGCAGCCAAGACAGGGGTGACCTCTACGGCAGAGAACAATGCTGCAAGAGCTTTTGCAAGGGCGTATGAAGTGATTAACTGTATTGATGATCCATCCAATGTACCTTGCGTACCTGTAGACGCGGCAACAACAAGGTCAATGTCGCAGGGCAAAAGTCAAGTGATTGATGTAAATGTCATGAGTGACAGGAGCAACCAGAACAATGATCAGGGTGACGGTAATGATTCTAGCACAACCAGTACCGATGACTTTGATCTAAAATCACCCGACTTAAATACACGCCATGCACTCAGGGCAGAACAACTCGCTGATACCTCACTCAAAAGGGCCTGGTCTCTAGCAGAAAAGAACAAAGGTAACTTCTTTCTGAAAAATGACCTTCTATACCATGCAGACCATGTCATGGGTCAAAGGTGGAGCAGTTATGTCTTCCCCAAGCTAAAAGAAAAGAGGTGTGCAGTGCAGCTCATGATGTAACCCATCAAGGTTATAAACGGACAAAAGAGCAGATTCGTAGGCATTTTTATTGGGATGCCATGAACAAAACGGTGCAGGACTATGTCAATAGCTATTTGCAATGCCAACAAAAGGCCAGATTGGAAGTATAAGATCGCATTCCATTATCCATCGTCCCAAGAGATGCGGTTCCGTTTTCGCACATGTATATGGACGTAGTATGGACGTCTTTTTGATAAGGCTGAATATAATTATTGCTTGTGCCTGATCGATTCTTGCACTCGTTTTCCTTTTGCATTTCCGTTGCGCGCTGTAACAGCGAAAGCTGTATGAGATTGCTTGCTTCAAGTCTTTTCCTTGGTTGGTGCGAGCTCCGTTATCACATCAGACCAGGGAACATGCTTCACAGCAGAACTAACCCAGCAGTTTCTGAAGCTGCTTGGGTGCAGCCCTCGATGGTCCACACCCCTGCACCCACAGGGAAATTCCCTGGTGGAGCGGCTAAACCAAAGTGTCAAAAGAATGTTACACCATGTTTGTCAGTCCAATCCACGTCAGTGGCATAAGCTCTTACCTTTGGTTTTGTGGTGCATCACCCAAAGAATGAAACGTTTGGGGTTAACCCACAGATGATGGTGATGGGCAGGAACTCGCCGAACCCCTTAAAACTTATTCAAGATTCGTGGACAGGAGATGACGGTGGTGAACCGTCCCCCGCTGCTAGCAAATCTGTGCCAGAGTACATCAGAGCTGCAAAAGAATATGCGTGATATACATGAGCAAGCAGACTGCACGTACAGCAACAACAGCAGAGATATGCAACATATTCTAATAAACGTGCCAGACCAAAACAATTTCAGATCGGCCAGCAAGCCATAGTGCTATTACCGGATTCCACCAACAAGCTGTTATGCAAATGGCAGGGTCCCGCGCTTGTGGTCGACTATAAGACGCCACATTCTTATTTGATTGAATCAGAAGGCGGTCAACGGCGTTGGTTGCATGCTAACAAACTTAGGCCTTACCACGCACGTATAAATGAAGTGCTAGTAAGTAAATGTGCAATTGTGTATGTTGCAGACGCAGACTTGGGCACAATACCCGTGACTGGGGTGGCACAGGACAACAACACTCTTCCTAGCCCTCGCATTAATCCAGCTAAACTAGCTCATCTTGCTGACGAACAAAAATCTCAGCTTTTGGCGGTTCTGAATAATTTTCCAGATGTGTTTGTGGAGAAACCTGGCTTATGCACTGCAGTGATGCATGAAATCAATGTAACTCCGGAATTTAAACCGAAACGACTCAGAACCTAAAGGGTACCATTGTTACTAAAGCCGGAAATAGCCCGCCAAATACAAGAGCTATTGGACTTGGAATTTATCCGCCCTTCTACCAGCGAGATGGCAAGTCCCATTGTATGTGTATTAAAGGGACGCCACGGTGAAAATGCGGTGCGTTTATGTTGTGATTATAGATATATCAATAAATTCACCCGGGGTGACACGTACTCTACACCAGACATAACAGATGTGATACACAGGGTCGGTGAAGCGGAGCCGAGTATATATCGAGCTGGGATGCTAGGTGTGGGTACTGGCAGCTGATGATAAAGCCAGAACACAGCTGGCTAACTGCCTTTGTCACCGATTATGGTGTTTTTGAATGGATAAGAATGCCGTTCGGTCTTAAATGCGCGTCGAATAGTTTTCTTAGGGCCGTGCAACAAATCATCAAACCCATTCGAGAATTCAATGATTCGTATGTGGACGACATTGCCACCTTCTCAAATGATTGGGATTACATATACAGCATATTCACTCATTTCTCACAGAAATGCGTAAGTCTGGGATGACCTTGAAACTGGAAAAATGTGAATTTGCTCGTCCCCAGATCACGTTTGTCGGACATATCATTGGGTCTGGTCGACATAGTCCCGACCCAAACAAAGTGGCTTGCGTCGAAATCCATGGTACCACCTACTAATAAGAGGGAGGTCAGACAAATGCTTGGCTTTTTTCCTATTTTAGGACCTACATTGACCAATTTGCAGATGTACCACGACCTCTCACAGAACTGACAAAAAAGCAGGTTCCGAATCAGATCCAGTGGATGCCAGTCCACCAGCAAGCTTTTGATGTCCTCAAAAAACGTTTATGTAAAGCTACCAAACTTCATGTCATGGTATTTGGTCAGCCATGTGGGATCCTGGCTGATGCCTCATGTATGGCTGTCAGATGTTGTCTGATCCAGTGGACAGACACAGGTCAAAAGAAACCCATAGCATTTGCCAGCTCAAAGTTGACGTCGACACAGTCATGCTGGTCAACTATTGAGCGGGAGGCCTACGCCGTTGTGTTTGCTTTGTGAAAATTCTGCAATTTTGTTTTTGCCTCCCAAATCACCATTTTTCTCTGACCATAATCCATTGATGTACTTGAAGGAATGCGCTCCTAAAATGCCAAACTGACCCGGTGGTCCCTCGGACTTCAGGAATTTGACATTACCTGGTCCAATTGCCCTGGACGCAAAAATCAAGCTGCTGACTGTCTATCAAGGCTGGGATGATAGCAGGATGACTGCCAATAACGAGGCATGGGGCGACCTGCCTTAGTAACCGTGGTTATGTTCGTGATGCTGTTTACATTTCCTTTTGTTTGTTTGTGCGAGTGCTGCAGCGCGTCATCAGCGTCCATGCAGCGACGCCAATGGATGGAGTGATGTCAAGCTGAGTGGTACATTGGTCCTCCTCATCCGACATCAACTTCGGCGGCGGACGTGTCGGGTCACCAGAAGATTTTGTTTCAACGACAAGCATCACGTACATGGTCCATTTGGTTGGCGGCCAAGAATCAGGAGTGACCTCTACGGCAGAGAACAATGCGGCCAATATACATGTCCGGACACTGGCGGCAGGCCGGGTGATTGACAGAGGCCTAGCTGGCAGACACGTGGACGCGGCCTCGGCGTGGAAGGTCACGTAGATCGGTCATTATTCGACCGGCAGCAAAGGACGAGTAAACTCGCTGGCTCGAGCGTGGTGTCGATGTTTGAGTTAGAAATTTTAGTTTGACGACATCGATCTGTAAATAAATCTGTACATAATACATCTGTACATATAACTCGCGTATTCTACATGCATATTCACGGCGGCCACCACACGGCACGCGACAGTATGGTAAGCAATTGCATGTCTGCTACGTGGATTTCAAGACTTTCGATAGTGTTTGGAGAGCTGGTCTGTGGCATGTCATGAAACACTTAGGGTACGACGAGAAGATAACCAGAATATTGGTATCTCTGTACAAGGATACTATGAGTGCTGTCAGAATTTACGGAGGACTGACTGACTGGTTCATAACAGCAGCCTGCAAGGATGTGTTCTGTCTCCATTATTGTTCAACATATTATTGGCAGTTGTGATGATGACGAGATTTGGATGATAATCAAGTCGGTGTTCGCATTTCTGGTTCTGTCATTTCTAATCTGAGATACGCTCATGATATCAGTCTGCTAGCTGACAGCGACTTGGACCTTCAAGCCCTAGTCAACAAGGTGAACAAGACCAGCGGCAGGTTTGGATTGCAAATAAGTAGTAGGAAGACGGAAGTACAGGTCATTGGAAGGGACACTGCACAGTCAGTGATACATGTCAAGCTAGACAACAGCGAACTAAAGCAAACTGAGGACTTTGTGTGAGAAAGACATTGCACACTGCAAGAGTAGCCCGGAGCTTGGAAAATATATGGAAGGCCAGAGACGTCAGTAAAGAAACAAAAGTACTGTTATATCGCAGTTTGGTTCAGTCCATACTGTTATACAACGCTGAAACATGGACGTCAAAAGAAGAGAACGAAAGATCGCTACGAGTGTTTGAGATGTCAGTCCTGAGGAAGATCTTGGGCTGTATGAGAAGAGACCGTGTAGGCAATGCCAACATCATGAAGGACCTTGCACTAGACATGACATTGTAGAAGTGTTACATCTGAGACATCTAATGTATTTCGGCCACTGCACCTGCATGGATCCCAATAGGTATCCACACATCCTACTGCATGGCCACACCGACGGTGCACGATCAAGAGGTAGACCCAAGAAGAGGTGGCTTGACAACGCAAAAGGAGACTGTGCCATGCTACAACTCACACTTCCCGACGAAGACAGAATGGCCAAGGACAGATCTGGGTGGAGGTCACTGATTCATCAAACTTGTGGAACTAGAGCTGTCACAGCACGCTGATCACGTCATTGTCGCCAAGTCAATTAAGTCAAGTCAAACTTTAAATCTTTGAATTTAGATGGAGAAATACATGTACATGTATAAATATGTATATGCGTAGCGAATCAGTGGAATTTTTGACACTTTACACCAATATTTGAAAGGCTATGTGAAAGAACCGAACATCTCGATATATTTCTTTTTTCCGCCCATCATTCAATGGTGTTCTATTTCCGATGTTCTGTTTACTGGTGGAAGGGGAGTGTCAGATTTTAGTGTTTTAAATATTAATTATTTGGTTAATACATTGAGTTTAATCGACTGCAGTTAAATAGCTCTCCAAAACCTATTATAACGTGCTGTTCGGTTCTTCCATCCGAGATCGTCATGCACGACGCATATATTGGCGGACGTTTTCGGCAGACGAAAATCACTCGTAAAGCCAGTGACGCGAAGAAAACCTGCAATTTTATCGAGTTGTTCGGTTCTTCCAGCCGAGATCATCATGCACGATGCATATATCAGCAGACGTTCAGAGAATAACATTAAATGCGTCATGCATAACAATCTCGGGCGGAAGAACCGAACAACTGGATATAACTGCAGGTTTTCTGACGCATCACTGGCTTTATGAGTGATTTTCTCAGTTTCATAGTTGTGGAACATATTCGGTTCTTTCACGGAGCCATTCATTTGTAAAAATTATTCGTCAGGTGGCGCCACCAGCTGTGGGCCTCGCTATGAAATTGAAGCTGATTTGACTTGATTTTATTACCTTGACCTTTGACCATTCGATCACTAAATGGGGTCACGGGTCACCAGTGCCAAATTTGCAGCTTCCTATGCCCTTCCGTTCTCGACTTATGGTCAGGCAAGTGACAGACGGACGAACAGACAGAAGACGGCCATCAATGCTTAAGACCCCACCCTATATGGGCAAGGCATAATAATGGCTTAGTAATCCTATTACGGTGATCCAGTGGAGCACCCTCAGAGCAGCATGACACTCGGCCTGTGCAGATGTGTTACCGTGTCCTAAGTCAAACAGTAACATACAGTAGTTTTCTGCTGTACAGCAGGTTTTTAACATCCTTTCTCTGTGTCTCTATTCTCCTTCATCCTCCATCCGTTTGATTACAACATAGGCCCATAGCCATCATCGTTTGCCAAACCCTTTGCATTTGAATTCTTCTCCTCCCTCTTCTTGGTTTACCTGTCATTCTACCTTCAATAATTTCATGCAAAAGGCCGTCGTGTCTCCAAATGTGACCAATCCATCGATCTCTCCTTTGCCAAACAGAGTTCAGTATTTGTCTACTTGGCAAAGAAAACATCGATGGATCAGCCATGTTTTGAGTAACGGCATACAAGTACAATCAGGGTCCAAAACTTGTCACTGGGGACCCTTCTCGGCAGTGGGGTGCTCAAATTTCAACAAATTGGTCTAAGTCCCACAACATATTGACCCTGAAATGTGATGCATATCCATCCAAGCTCTTTGAGTTATCCTGTATATACATGAATGAAGGTACGTATTTGGTATTTGCCGAATTTGGTCGCTTTAGGTCAATCAGTATAAGCACAAAAAGGGAATTCATAGAGAAATAAAAATTCTAGCACAAAAAAAATTACCAATACGCTGATCTTGGGTTTCTTGCCGATCTTGCCCAACACTGAATCCAGTCCAGCAGCAGATGTTGGTCTTTTTAAACTGTTTGACCATACAATTTAATCATTAGAAATCGATGCACTTCACACGAGTTTATAATTACTGTCTACTTGTTTTGTATAAGATGATTACAAACCTCGGTAGTGACGTTTGTTTTGCAAAGTGTTATACTTCATCAGTGGTCATTTCGTGAAATAGGAACAATGGAAACGCTTCAATGGAGGGGTTGAAAAGCGAGGCGCCTAGAACAAGACACTGAATGCGTCGAGGGGTGGACAATGGGGAAGGGTGTCCCCATCCCCAGCTGACTACAGAGTCTGAGGAACGTTTTGAGCTCCCTTAGTGGGGTCCGGGGCCAAAAACTAATTTGGTTATTCTACTGCTGTGAGTATTATACTGGTGGCAGTTATGTTTATGATTCTGAGGTGCATGTTTTACACTAGAAAACTCAACAAAAAGGCTAGCTACTGCAAACAGATCATGCGTCAGCATTCATGTCGCAAAATTATTTGGCCAGGGCAGATGGCGTGGTCGACCTTGTAACAATTTTTGTCTAATAGCAGGGCCCTCATAACAAATGGGCACACTGGGCATGTGCCCAGCGCCCCATATTTTTTCTTTTTGAGGGCCCCGGGCCCCAAGAGGTTGTGGGGCAAGTTTCTGAAACTAATTCAGTGAAACACGTCATTTATCTGGTGCTGTTACTGTCATACATGACTGCATTTACTAATACTAGCAGTAGCAGTGCAAAACCGTACAAGTATTTTAAAAAAACTGTTTGGCATTGTGCGTGGTTACGGGTCTGGGGCATGGGTTACTTAGTGTACTCTGCATGGCTATAACATCATACCATGCGGTTTGTATTGCGTTACGTGCGCCTGTGGGCATGTTGTCACGGTGACTGTGCGAGTTTAATTTAATGTTTTTCGTCGTTTTCAGCCAAATGTTAGTTCGAAATTAATGTTAACATAGATAGTAACGTGTCAAGCACTTGATTGAACGTCAAGTTTTTGTTCAAAGAAGCTGTATTGATAGCTTTTCTCGTCGAAGTTATCGACCGCAGCACATGATTGTTTACTCACGTGACCAGCTGCTGTCGTACAAGCCAGCTGCGCCTAGTATACCTCACTGTGTACGTAAGCGTTTGTTTACATTCCGTTTGTGGCGGCCACGCTGTGCACGTGCTGCGACTGTACACTCGCTGAAGTCGTGAAAGAATGCCAGTGCTTCGACCACTACCACTACCTCACCCGACCGCACTGATCGTCTCCACACCCGTCAGCTCAAACTTGCCACTCTCAATGCTCGCTCCATTCGGAAGAAATCTGCTATACTGGCTGACATTCAGCCGTGCTATGACCTGGATGTATTTGCTCTGACTGAGTCTTGGCACGAGAAAGACGTTGTGGTGGTGGCGTTGACAGCATTTCTGCCAAGAGACTGTCGTTCGGCATCTCCCCGACTACTTTTGAGGTGATTGGAGCTTCTATGTCGTACTCTAGTTTAACATTTGTCGTCGTTGTCATCTACCGTCCTGGTGGCGATGCTGTCACCAGTCAGTTCTACACTGAGCTGACTGCTGTACTAGAGCAGTTAGCTGACTACAGCTGCCCTGTCGTCGTGACCGGTGAGTGACCTTAACATTCACCTCGATGTTGTCGATGATAGAGATACGAGACGGCTAGCTGAACGGTTAGACACATTCGGCCTTAGCCAGTTGGTGTCTGTGCCGACTCACAGAGACGGTCATACTCTCGACGCCGTTATCACTAGGGCTGATTCGGCGTTGCCCGTAGTCGACGTTCGACCAAGTGATGAATATTCAGATCATTCGCTCGTTTTGTTTCAACTGCCGCTGCACTACGTTGATGTCAACACTCGTGGTGGAAGGGTTTCGACGCTGACCGTTTCCGGCTTGATCTTCTCAACAGTCGTCTGTGTAGGCTGACTTAAGAGTTGGATGACATGTCTGCTGACTGTTTGCAGCAGATGTATGACGATACTCTGTCAACGCTGCTTGACAAGCACGCACCACGGCGCGTAGTGCGACGACGTCATCAGCCGACGACGCCTTGGTTTGACAGCGACTGTGCTGCCGCCAAGCGTCGTGCAAGGATGTTTGAGCGTCGATACCGCCGCACTCGTTCAGCTGCTGATTGCCGTGCGTGGGTTGCTGAAGTGCGACGTAAACAGCGACTCTATTCCCGGAAAATGAACCAGTACTGGAAAGCCAAGATCGCTGATTGTCGTGGCAAACCTGTCAAGCTTTGGACGAACCTGAATTCGGTGTTACGCCGTGAGAAGTCATCTGCAACTGTCGATTGACTCAGCGCTGAGTCTTTTTCGAAGGCGTTTGCTTCTAAGGTCAGTGATGTTCGTACATCAACAGCAGCTTCTCCTCCGCCGCACATCTTCGACTTGCACGCCGAGTGGATTCGTGGCTTTGACCCCGTCGTGACGTCAGCGTCTCATCACACAAGCAGCCAACAAGAACTGTGAGTTGGACCCTGTGCCGACTTGGCTGGTTAAGCAGTTTGTTAACGAGTTCTCTCCATTCATCACCCTGCTCTCCAACGCATCGTTTCGTAACGGCATTTTCCCTTCATCATTGAAATGTGCCGTTGTCACGCCTGCTTTGAAAAAGTCGACACTCGATCGATCTGATGCTAACAACTACCGTCCAATATCCAACCTGACGTTCATTTGCAAGCTGCTTGCACGTGTTGCGCTAAATCAGCTGAACGTCTGCCTCCAGCAGTACAACCTGTTGCCAGGGTTGCAGTCAGCCTATATACACTGTCATTCTACTGAGACTGCTATGCTTAAAGTGCCGTTCGATGCTTTCGTTGCAGCTGACACTGGCCAAGCTACGTTGCTTGGTCTCCTGGATCTTACTGCTGCATTTGACACTGTTGACCACGCCATTCTCATTGAGAGACAACGTCTTACGTTTGGTGTGGTCGACAGTGCACTGCACTGGATGACGTCGTATCTGACTGGTAGAACGCAGTATGTCCGTTACCATGGTGAAGTGTTGACCACCACATCATACTGGTGCATGGAAGGGTTTCGACGCTGACTGTTTCCGGCTTGATCTTCTCAACGGTCATCTGTGTATGGGTCAGAGTACTTCAGGGTTCGGTACTCGGACCCGTTCTCTTCCTGCTATATGTAGCAGATGTTATCGAGCTGGTCAAAGAATGTGGCCTTATTATGCGGCCCTCCTCCCTAGGAGGGGCCGCATATTGCGTCGCACTCTGTCTGTCTGTCCGTCTGTCTGTCCGTCCGTCCCGTGCTTGTTTACATTAGAACATCGGTCACGTGTTTTCGTCAACCTTGCGGACGTGCGGTATC
>Ga0049107_10000822_pt1 | contig 10278 bp, 7 predicted proteins | sample WorMetilPIANOSA1_FD_61187 | JGI IMG/M metagenome (GOLD analysis project Ga0049107, IMG submission 61187) | Marine gutless worms symbiont microbial communities from Max Planck institute for Marine Microbiology, Germany - Olavius ilvae PIANOSA.1 | ecosystem: Host-associated > Annelida > Digestive... | reverse complement strand
AACAACATTAACACTAACATTACGTCACAGTGACGTCATTGTCGTGTAAAGCTGGCATTAAATTTTGTTGAAATAAATGAGAATTAGTTAACTCAAAACTAAATGCTCAAAAATCTTCAGCTAACTGCATTTAATTTACAGTATCTTTCTCACTGTTAGCAGCTAAATACTAAATATAACTTGGCAAGTATACGTTGATATAAACGTTCAATACTCCTGCAAAATATTACAAAATTAACTTAAACCATTGATGAGTTATCAGCAAGATATTGTAGGGGATACTTTTTATTGGCGCGCCCTGTAGTAAGCGTACAATATGTCTTCAGCATTCAGCAGTGTAGCAAACCAATTCAGCAGTTTCGGCTCCTACAAATACACATGTATCACGTATTTGTTCGATTTACGGCCCACCGTGTATTTAGTATGTTATCTCGATGTGTAGACAGGTAACACCTATAGTATTGCAGAGAGAGAATGTTTGACTAAATGATAACGAATGCTGATGAAAATTGTGACACATTCCGTCACGTTTTTCATGTTTCAGGCAGTTGCAAGAAAATTTAATACGGTCGCATTCGGCAGGTACGCCAACGCCTTCTTTACTCAGAAACAATCAATTTTATGCAACTTTCGAAATATAAATTCAGTGGCCTGCGAAACTTCATTAAATAGTTTTTTTGATTACAGCTGTTAAAAGTAATTAGTAACTCATAATACAACATTGTCGTCACCTACGATGCACCATTAAACGGAAGGAACTCATGCGTGAGCTACAAGTTCGTCCGTCGTATCCGAATAGAAGAACTGTGACAACTCGTCACGTTGCTGTGAGGTAAGCGCTTTAATTATTAAACAAGCCAATAGTGGCAGTATAACGTGGATCAGCTCGCGGTTTCTCCGCGACAATTGAGCTTCTTGGTTTTTCTATATGTCAATTTTTGTTGTATTTTGTTATTTATTTATGTGCCGTTAAATTAAAAGTTTTAAATTTGAAACCAATTTGAACGCTTAAGAGTTTATTTAGTTACTCATCTATGGATTGTAGTTTGAAATAAACGCGGACGAATATACGGATAGATAACATAGTTTGAGCTATGAACTGTGGGCCCAATAGTCCGTTAGCGCGGGCTCTGGGCTGCCACTGCGTGCGCCGCGGTACTGCAGTCATTGCCAGTCAGCTGCCACTTCCGAGGTTGTAAAGCGCCACTGTTCAACATTTTAAGTGGCGCTATATCAAGTGAGCTAGCTTTACCTTTACCTTTTATAGTTTGTCAGGCGGTGTTAGGAAATGGAAATGTTTTTATTAAACGTTGTCTGGGAGTAGGCGTCGGAGAAGCGTTAAGTCTGGAAAGAACTCGCATGCTGCTGGCACTGAGAATCAACGTACTGGCCAAGGGTCACAGCGGAATTACGCTGAACACTCTGCAGCAATATGTCGCCGCTTTCAACAGTATGTCGACGAACATGAGTCATTATTCTGCTCTTGATTGCAGCTTACTGGAATTTTCTATATGGAGTGGTCACATCGTGCACACGGGAAAAAACTTAAACTGGCAATCGTTAAAACAATCTGCGTCAGTAACATCTAGTGACTCCTGACACTGGCCTCTATAGGCGGCAGTGAGTCCCAAAGATTTTACTCCAAGGTCAAAGTTATCTACTTTTGATGCTAGATATCCTTTGAAGACAAGGGTCAATCAAGGCTATTGAAAGTGGAACCATTCGATAGATTGCATATGGTTTTCTAGTAGTGTTCTTCAGTAACTTTGTCCCTAATACACACCGTTTTTGAGATATTCGACTTCAAAAATGTCGTGACATTGAAACCCGGGTTAAGGGTCACTCAAGGTCATTTGAACTGACACGGATCGATCCGCCACCTATGACTTCCTATTAACGTTTCGTAACAACCACGGGCCTATCTCGTGCTGTTTTCGAGATAAACGGCGATTTCCATTGAAAACCGCAAATATTTCCCACCCCATGTATTTTGCGCCCCACTGAAGGGTTCCCCTAGGAATTGGGTATCGGCGCTCGGGGTCAAAAACTAGAATCATGGGGCTACCGAGCCGAGAAAAAAGTTTGACGATATCTGCAGCGGTCTAAATACAATACACCAACGTGACGGACAGACAGACAGACGGACGGACGGACAGACGGACACCGGGCGACAGCAAAGACCGAACTTACGCATAGCGTCGCGTGGTAAAAATTAACGAACTAAAGACCTAATACAGCAGTTATACATATACATTTGTTTATTATGTTTTGCAGCTTCAGACATTGCAGTGAATGTGTGTGCAATACCAGTAAATGGAAAAAAAAACAAAACATCGCACATAACGAGCTACAAGATAATGAGTAGAATAGTAGAATACAACGAACAAGCTAAACGAAATTATTCAGTGCGTATACAACAAATGAGGGAATTTTGAAACCTATTTGTTGTGACCAAAAGAGTCGTGATACACTGCGTGCGTTCTAATTTTACCGCGCGACGCTATGCGTAAGCGCGGTACTTGCAGTCGGCCGGTGCGTCTGTCACACTCCTGTATTCAATCAATTTATTTTGCACCAGACCACATAGACCCATATCATAAAAAGACAAGAAAGTAATAAGACAATAATAAAAATAATAAAAGTTGTATAGTGTATATATTGTATACAAGTGGCTATGGATATCGTCAAATTTCTTTCTCGGCCAGGTAGCCCAATATTCTAGTTTTATTGAGTTCACGCGCTGTTACTCAATTCTAAGGGGAACCCGCTAAGCAAGAGCGCTAAATACACGGGAGTTGGAAAAATTTGCGATTTTCGACTGAAATTGCTGTTTACCTCGGAAACGGTACGGTATAGGCCCATGCTATGGAACGTTAATAGGAAGTCATAGGCAGTCAATCTATCCGTGTCGGTTCTGATAAACTTGAGTGACCTTAAAAAGCGAAACGCGAGGGGTCATATTTTCCAGAGGGTTCTGCTTCATTACGTTCGGAACCGTTTGACCTAGAACGACCAAATTCGGCAGGATAACACGTATGGGGAGGGAAGTAATTCCAGATGGTCAGCCGTGCCCCCGTCGCAAGAGACGGGCCGCAGCGCTCCCCAATTTTGGGCTTCCCTTCTTTTATACATACACCCTTTGACGAAGAACGACAGAATTTGACGAGGTAACATATATGTGGAGGGGAATTATTTTGGGAATTGGTTACGCCTCTGTCCCAAGGGGTGGAGCCCCAACGCTCCCCAATTTTGAGGGTTTTCTTCTATTTATGCCTTCACTTATTAACGCAGAACGGCCACATTCGGCAAATTTTCCATGTGAGAGAGGGGCGGTGTTTCTTGGGGTCAGCCACGCCTCCCATCCCAACGGGGCGGAGCCCCAGCGCTCCCAGATTTTTGGGTTCCCTCTATTTATGTTAATATCCTTCGACGTAGAACCACCGAATTCGGCGTGGTAACATTTATGGGAAGGGGCTTGTTCTTACGTCAGCCACGCCCTCCATCCCAAGGGGACGTGACCTCAGCGGACCCCAATTTTGGAGGTTCTCCCCTGCTTATGCGTACACGGTTTGACCTAAACGACCAAATTCGGCGTGGTAACACATATGGGGGTGTTTTAGGAGGTCAGTCACGCCATTGTATACTGTACAAATGCGTCGCACGGTTTATCAGCGATAGCCTAGTTTCTTGTAAATTACAGCAGTTGTTATTGTTGGTTTCTACAGTTGAATTGTTTCGGCGATCAGTGTAATCGACCAGTATTACTCTTGTTATGTATTTAGCATGAAGGCTTTCGGTATGTAGAAGTAGACCACGGCCATCAATAGTGGGTAACTTAACTGACGCCGACGCGAGAACTCAATTTGGAAATAAACACTGAAGGCCAAGTTCACAAGCTTGGTCTGCTTTTTCAGTGAATTTTATCGCCATGCGTTTAGCGTCGCAAAGTTCACAAAATAAACAAAAGCACGATATATTTAGATGCGATAACACAAACTTTAGCAGATGGCTGAGCAACCGCGTACACAAATCAATAAAATATAGGCGTGGAAAACATGTATGAACGAAAGTTAGTAGCTTGTCCTTGAACAGCATTCTAACAAAAAGTCATGTTCTTATCGCTAGAGATCTGTCACGCTTAGATCACACATTAGCAGCAATATTGGTATCACAGCTATTACGAAAATATACCGTCTTTAAATAGGATTTAGCAAGGTCGATGGGGTCAGATCTTTGACCATCACGCGACACGGTCTCGCGTGATCGAGTGAAAACGGCCAAAGCCGAATGTTATGCAACCGTAGGCTAATTTGTACGGTGCAATAATGCTACCATGTGACCAGTAAAAAAACCAGCGTGAGACCTATGACTGAGTTATGGCCGTGTACCTGTCGCAAACATGCAAAAAGGCAACTTGTACGTCGACCTAACTGCGAGTGCACAGTGTTTAATTATGTTCGTTATCAACACGATGGATCTGGTCCTTGTCTGTATAGAGTCGTGCTTGTCGTGGGTACCGGAGAAAGGAACGGTCGGTGCTAGCGGCGATCTTGCTCCTCTGTCGCATCTCGCCCTTGGTCTCATAGGAGAGGGAAAGATGTGGAGTCCGCAAACTGGCTGGGCAGGCGCCAAACAGGTCCAGTACCAGCCTCTATATTTGTTGTTTTAACCTTTTTTTACAAATCTTTTCAAAAGCAGGAGTTCTGGTGCCAATCGGATTTACGCTTCGCAGACTTTCGAATTATCTATTTATCTCTGTTTTATCGTGCATCAGCATGCGCTAGCGCTATATTGCTTTACTATTTCGATTACCATTTACCATTGTCGATCGGCAACCCAATTTTCATGGCGATCAAACTAGGGTAGAGGAACCCCTCGCGTCCCGCCTTTCAAGAGTTACAGGGTCGACCACTTTCCCACCCTGGCCAAAAAAAAATTGTGACACGAATGCTGACGCGCGATCTGTTTGCGGTAGTTAACCTTCTTATATTTTTAGTTGATTTTCTTAATAACTATACAACTCTTGCAAACTGCGACAATTCTCTTCGTCTGTCGCACTTGTCTCTGTGTCGAAACAGCTAAATAAATCGTCACGTTTCTCACCGCTTAGTAGGCTGGTTTCGTCATTATGGATGTAGTTTTCTAATACGAAAATCACGACACGATGCAGTTTAACCCTGAAAACTTTTCTTTTCCTATAAAGGGGTCATTATGCATAGCGCTTATGTAGTAGGCCTAAATATGGAATATGAATATACCGTGACACCTGTCTCTTAAGGTGGTCTTTTTCTGTTTCCTGACGTATACAATGTAGATGTTAGCCTGTTTTTAATGACTCGTTATTTTAACATATTTGTAACCACTATCACTACCACTACCAGTCATATGCGTTGTATACCATACTCTTGAAATACCGTAACCGTAAGGCAGTTTATGGGAAAGAAATTATGAAGTCTTACGAACCGTATGTAGGCCAAGACAAAACTTACGTCTATTTCGGAATTAAAATGATTAACTGCTATCAAGTAGAAACACACGCATGCATTTATTGAATTTAGTTTTGTCTAAATAATAACTTCAACTCTGTAGATAATGTCACTGTTCATCAACAGTTATTTTTGTGTTTAGGTTCTGGAGATTAATGGATTAAAACCGGTCAAACTGAAAGCCAAAGAGGTGACAATTCTTCTTTGTATATATCCTGTTTCAGAAACGTCCCTACTTATTTTGAGAATAATTCGGCAAGTATGCAACCATGCAACCAATTTAATACTTTTGAGATGTCAACTCTCCTCTGGATGTTGTATTTCAAAAATTATTATTAAATTATTAAAATCAGTTTATTTATTGCAGAGTTATTCAAACAATAACAGCGGGCGTTTATAAGATACAAGCCTCAGAGATATACCTTAACGAATTTTGGTGTAGCTTATTTCCGCTACAAGGGCTAGGCCTATACAGTACACTACCTGATTGAATCAATCGCACTTCTTTTTATATACCCCGGTACTGCGAAGTACTTTCCGAGCCACAAATGTTCATAGATTGGCCTTTATCTCCGTTTATCTAACACAATAACACTACTAGCCTATGCTAGCCTATGCCATGAGGCTAGTTACGCTAGTATATCGCACTGTGTGTTTAGTTGCTTTCCAGATGGTAGTCATTGTGTCTAGGCACGAAGGACGTTGATGTAAGTTGATGTATATAACTTGATTAATAGGGAGATGAACTGCCCGGGCGAAAGCAGTTGTCCGTCTTTCTACTTACCTGACGCAACGTATGGAGCAACTGCAACAAATTTGTCGATCGAGACATCTGCGTTACGATACCAATAATTCGTAATCTGACGATATATTGACCCCGTTTTTATCCCTGGGGCGTGAGGACACGTACAGCGGTGCGTGAGAGTGGTGGTTGTGTGGGCAGCGACTTCAATGTGGGACGGAGGCGGAGCATAGAACTGAGCGCGAAGCCGACGGCATACAGCAGAGTTGATAAGAAATCTTTACAGCGAGTAAATTCATCATCATTGGGTAGCGCGGCCATCAGTGAGCATAGCGTTCTCCACAATGTGACGCCATTTGAACGATCATGCGCACGCATCCACGCTGTCTTGTGACCAAGGTTATGGGGCTAAAGGTGTTCGGAGCCATGTCCGCTTTGGTGTACGAAAGTCTCCGGCGTTGAAAATATTGGTCAGTGCGGCAGATTAAGCCAGCTCCACTGGCTTTTGGGCGCACTTTAATATAGTTACTTACTTACTTACTTACTTACTTACCTGCCCGCCGTCGCCAATCCGCTGGAGGATGATTGATGGCTGCTCGAATGATGCGCGAGTGGCCTTGTGATGGATCGGCTCTGGCAAGATGTCCGAACAGACGAAGTCGTCTCTTTACAAGTAAATTGTCCGCGTAAAATCAAGCAAAACGAGCACACTGAGCATGCCATCTATTGGTCAGACTTTTCGCTGTCTATATTAAAATCCGCGACAGTAGACATAGAGTAACTGTGGAAGTTGTGGGAGCGAGAGCGCACTAAGCACCTTAACACGATGTACGTAATTGTGTTATGATTCCAGGACATGTGTACGACTAATAATACAACATGTAGACAACTGATTACTTGTAACCAATCACGATTCGCTGTCCCACCCACCACCACTCCCCTCCGACAGAGTCAATGTATCGTCAACGGCGCTAACAAAGGCTGGCCGTGTAACGTCACATAATCCCAGTAACCAAACAGCCGCATTCGAAGCAAAGTCAGTGTGGTAAGTCTACGAGTTTGCTGATAACGAGTCCACGGTATTGTCATAGCATAACGTACTCAATGGTGCAGTAACTTCATGGTGAATACTGTCGTTGTAGGGATTAGCACTGATCAACGGAACGCAGATGATTACGGCTTTGACGACGGAAGGTGAACTCGAGTTTGTAATTTGTGTCAGGCAATGTCATGGGGATTTTTTTTTATTTGGGGCGGGGAACTGGAGCTCAAAGGAGTTGGCGTGGAGCTAGTGACAAAATATTATTCAAAATACGATTGTATTTGTCGATCTGCCTGTGTGAGCAGAACCATTCCAAAATCCATTATCGACTTAACTTCGAAGGGGGTTCAGTCCCAAGCCCAGTCTTGGCTGTGACAATGACATTTGTATATTTAGAAGCCTAATGCATTGTGATCCAACTTGCTTTCTGTCGAGAAAGTCTGTCGGCGTGTTTTGCTCACCAATCAGAGCAGGCGCTGCCGGAAATTCTGTGATCAACATACGAGGCACAAATCTAAATTTATTTAACCCATCATCACAGTGACTCCGGTCGTTGTTGGGTTAGCTGCGATGGCTCCTGTCCCGTGTAACCGTTCTCTGTGCAGCAGCCAGAGGAACACAACTAGTTAGCAGCTGAAGTTGTGGCGCATCACGCCCAGGGCTGTAGAAGTGGGCTTTCAAAAACCTAGTTTTTAGGTTTTCAAAACCTCAAAACCCTCAAAAGTCCAAATTATTGTTGTTTTTCTTAAAAAGATTTTTCTCTTATTGTGTAACTAATTTAATAAAAAAAATTGCGATTTGTGGCGTTCATATGGCCGAATGTTTGCTCACTGGACTTGTCTTTACATTTCATTATGCTTGTGGGTCGTAATTTTGTGTCCGGCATTTGTAAGTTAAAACCTAAAACATAAAAAACTAAATACCTAAAAAAACCTAAAACCCTAATTTTTTGGTTAAAAACACCTAGGTTTTTCCAGCCATGACCACGCCACTTGAATCAGTGAAATAGTTAAGAAACGAAATGAACGCCCGCTCCATAGCGAGGCCAGATTGCTAGTTGAAATTGTTGTGCGAAGTGTGTGTACTCACCATATCACGTATACATGTTTCGGTGAACTGAGGGATTGGTGCACAGAGTAACATTCCCATAAATTTCCAACGTGGACTGAATCGGGTTGACAAACGCATTTTGGGTGTAATTATATACACCCCAAAAACACGGCACGAGGACTGAAACGTGTCGGCATTATGATTATTATTAGGGCCTGTGATTACCGTCGTTACCGTCTGGTTATTATGCGGCCCTCCTCCCTAGGAGGGGGCCGCATATTGCGTCGCACCCTGTCTGTCTGTCTGTCTGTCCGTCCGTCCCGTTATCATTACCGAGCGTCACGTGGCGCCACCTAGCGAATTACTATGACACACATGTACTTTTCGGCTCGCGCAGAGGGCCGCATATCGTACGGCCATCTCGGCCGCACAAACTTGTTGTTTTCATAACGTTATCGTAAACAGCTGCTGGAGCTGGTGTGTTATAGCGCTGCTGCGTGCTGAGGCGATTGCCAGACAAGCGGACGTCATCGCCGCAATGACACTTGAAGTGTTGAAGGGAACGAATAGAGCATTCGATGCTGGTCAGTTTTCTCGCAATTTATTTGTCAAATACAAATGTCCCGAAAATCACTATAAATTCCGGCAAATACAGCTATAAAGGGACTGTTAAGCTGTCGTACGCGAACAGTAATCATAGTCGCAGTTTGTACATTGCGCTTAAAATACTGTAGGGATCGTATATTTATGCCAGAATGACAGTATGCAAAAGAAAACACAAGATATTCCAACAGATTACAGTGTAAAATGGCATCGTGTTCTTGGTATTTTTCAATTTATTTGAGTCTCCAGGGATGGATCGACACATCTGTTCCAGTGCCGGTCTTAGAATCGTGCAACGTGATTTTTTTCTCGAGCACTGAAACAGCTTCGACCGTTGCCCTTGTGACTCAGAGCCTGGCCACAGCAGAAATGGAACGTTTCTACGGGGCAGCGTTAATCCGTGAACAAAACACCGTTCTTCTGAGAACATTACCTATTAGACTGTTTAGAGATCACAGATGTGGCTGTTTTATGTACTGTTATTAGCTGCCTGCATGTTTACGTAATTTAATCTAGCATCTGTGATACAAGATTTTAATAAACGTTGAACTGAATTGAATTTCGTCGAAACGCCTCCTTCCATGAGTTGACTGCTGAGCCTCGACGGTGAGACGAGACCGAGATTCTTTGCCGTTTTATAGGCCTACTGCGTAGTTGCTATCACACACACGTGCATCCATGGACTTTGTCGCAGGAGTCCACCAAGTGAGGCCACACAAGGGACAAGGGATAGTCGCCGACAGATTTCGCTCGCTTCTGCCTTCGAGTATCTATCCTTCGGAAATATCAGGTAGAGGCTACTGCTATCGGCGCTGTTAAATAGCATTGGCGAATAAAAAATTTGTATCGCCGCGCCATATCATCACTGTTATCATTGCTATATATCGTCGCGTTGTATCCTGTCTCCTCGTTGTTTAATGCGGACTCGTCAACTTGCATGAAAGTGTTGCAGCTTTGTGATGTTGATCATGTGATGTGTGGAGCGTGCGTGGTTTGGCGTATTGATGTCATGCGTCTGTAGACGTGTGACTTCGCACATACTTCCGTCGCTACCGCCGCGTGTGTGGAGTCGATGTATCGGTATAATGGAACTGGTTTGTCGACAACACATTTATTATATCGTACTTTGACTGTCTACAGTTTGATTCACGATATGAAACGGCCAAATAAGCATCGTAATATCGTCGTCATTATCAGTAACCTATAGTGTAGGGGCATTGTTATCCCGTGGGCATGCAATGGATGTTAATTTTTGACACCATGCCTAATATTGTTCAGGAATGTATTCTGAATGAAAAAAATGATGGTGCCATTTTTTTCAGGCACTTTTAATTTATTTTTCAGCACCATTTATG
>Ga0049107_10000821_pt1 | contig 10282 bp, 8 predicted proteins | sample WorMetilPIANOSA1_FD_61187 | JGI IMG/M metagenome (GOLD analysis project Ga0049107, IMG submission 61187) | Marine gutless worms symbiont microbial communities from Max Planck institute for Marine Microbiology, Germany - Olavius ilvae PIANOSA.1 | ecosystem: Host-associated > Annelida > Digestive... | reverse complement strand
CCCTTAATTTACTTATCCCACTCCTACACAAACATGCATGTTACATTCATGCTCTCGTACTTCCCCAACCTGTCTACCAAGAGTTTGCTTCATTGCGACCGCCGTTAGGCGGTCGCACTCATCTTGTTATTATTATTATTATCTCAGACTGGCCACACCATCTCTTGCACTTCAGCCAAAATAAGCCGACCTGCTGCCATTCCTTCTGAAAAATCTCTCAGCTCTGGCTCAGCTGCTCAAGTCAAAGGGAAAGCAAAACTCAACATACACCGTCCTCCATGGTACACACACAATTTAGTCACAATCTACAAATATGGTCAGCTTTATGAAGATGAGTCGACGGAATCAGACTCAGCAGTTACATAATGGATACCTGAATCTTACAGTTGAACATTTGTGGTCACCAGGTTAAGTGAGAGAATCTTATTGTGGTGATAACTGGAAATCTACGTGAAAAGCTCCAGTCAAGTCACCACCACCAACATACCAACGCTCATTTTTACAGGCAGATGCCCTTCATGTCACCTAACCAATAATCAAAGTGAGGGATGCATATTACTTCAGATATGCTATGAATCTGCATTTTTCCCAAATCAAACAACACTACGAGATTAAGGCATCACTTTCATTAGGAACATTTTTGGCAGAAATACAGTCCAACTGCCGAGAAACTGATTACGTGAACATACAAACAAGTTTATATACAGATGTGATGAACATGTCGACCTGTTACAGCAAACAGTGTAGTAACACACAAATAACATAACAGCATGCATGATTAAAATTTTTACCATGCTTTGCTACTGCAGAGCATATTACTTATCAATACGGATGGTTTTATTTGATTAAATTTCAAGCGTGTGACAGTAGTTCTACTGAGGTGCCTGCCACATCAATTGATCTGCCTATGTTGTCCTGGTAAATGACCATGACAATGACACACATTCAATGAACAGTGTCTAAGCAAAGTGCTGTCCTGGTAAAACGTCATTAAAAGGGTTAATACTTGATGCGTAATTTTAAGTTTCAAGCAATTTTTCTTTATTTATAAAACAACATAAATAAGCAGTCTTTCTGCACTTATGAATTAAAGATGCAGAGAAAAAGATTCTGCAAATATAAATAATAAAACACTGGCTCATCTGCAAAGAAAAGGACACGCCAAAGTGATAAACCATTAAGTCGATTTCAACGATTAAGAAAATTTTTAATTTTATTCAAAAAATTTGTAAACAATTAACTGTGTGATTATTTGTTAATTCATATGGCATGCTACATTAAATAAACTAATAGGTACAATGGCATCGTAAAAACTGATAAGCAGTAGTGCCACCTGCATCAAATTACAATCAAATATTACATAATGTACAAAATACATTACTTCCATATATACAGATTTACACACAAAAACAGACTTGATCAGCTTACACTGTACACTGCTATGTTTCCAGAGCTTCTAATACTTTAATTATTTGCTGTTTTATGCACTTTGTTGCTTCGCTGGCCTGTGGAATTATGAAACGGTCGACGGCAGTAACGGTATCATCAGCTGGTACACCAGCACTGGTGCCCGGACCACTGTCTCGACTGATTGTGCCATACGAGAAAGTTATAAACTCCGGATGACGTTTCTTCGACGTGATCTTGAGTATCGTGTTTAGTGGTCGCCGTGCCTGAACCCATGCGCAGCCTTTCTCGTGCGGAATGTTTCGCAGCACGATTAGATGTGAATCGCTCACACACAGTCGGCTGCAACAGAACAAACATGCACAGTTATACGTAAAACAATCTCTCTGAATATGACAAATACATCGATAATCTTCAGCGCATGCAACTTAACAAAGTGGTGAACTGACTGAATTCTTAGTGTATTACCGACTTAACAATAGTAATCATGTAACAGCAGAATGAGTAGACACTAACATATAGTCAATAAAAAAGGTGGAAAGTTATTTTTAACCTTTGTGCAAAAAAAGCATTCCAGGATAAGTTACTTGTGATTACAATGACAGTGGACTGGGTTGAATATTCGTGTTAACATGCAACAGTGCGTGACAACCAATCACTGCACATGAAGTCTAAAAATAACTTCTGTGCAATAATCACCGGTAGCAAAGCATGGCAAACAAAAGTCATTCTGTGTGTGAATCACTGGTTTGTGCTGCCTAGTTGGTTACATCATGTGGTTGTGGTTCCTTCGCTGTACTACATACATGCAAGTGATCAATATAGAAGACACATCTTATGTAGGCTTCTAATCAACAAGTTCAACAATTAAGCAAAGTAATTAAATTATTAATTTTTCAGTGAATATGGTACGGTCTAAACAGGTTGTCCTGAAATGAGAGCCATAAAACAAGTGTGCTTTTCAATTTCATTGTTACTGCTGTGAGAAAATATAGAAAATATACAGACATTAAATATAAAAAAAAACATTTTGCACAGAAAAAAAAACTAAAGAATTAGGGCAGCATCAGACCTTGTATATGTGTAGCCATTACTCGTCACTTCTTGACACTCGAATGTCGTTTTTACTTCAGCTTGTGTTAGCCACGTGTCGACTGTCACAACGGGTTTCTCATCGTCTGATGACACATCTGTATCAACAGACGCATACAGTATGCACAGAATATGAACAGCCACATTTCAGCACTTAACGCCTGTCTCACACGTGTTCTATTTCTGCCGTCACCCTTAAGAGTGATTTGTGGCATTGGGAACAACAACATTTAACAGCCATTCTTCTACGACATGTATGACGGTACCAGAATGTCAAACCATTCTGAATGTTATCGTAGCAAGAGACGATGGAGGTGGTGATAACTGGAACTTGATGACGACGGTGACATTCGTTTAATGGCCATTTCCTGGACAACCCGGATAAGCTGGTACCAGAATGTCTCGATTCTGGATTTTGTTGCAGTTAAGAATAACGGAGGTGGTGTAATGTTCTGTCAAGCAGCCAGTTGTCAGTCACGTATGCACATTTTATTCATTCTGAGAAAAACCACATAGGAAAAATCAAACCAGTCACCCACCCAATCAGCCACGTATGCAATTAGCATAGTTTTACACCCGGCAAACTCCAATTGCAGTAAGGCACAAATGCCGCCTTGGCACAAAACACGCTGGCATACAATATCTCAAAAAGATTATTCTTACCAAAACTGAGCAAATACATAAATTCTGCATGAATGAAGTCCTTGAGATATGTTTAAAATACCCAGCGTGCTTACAAACCTTCTTCATCACCGTCACCAATAGTGAAAATGGAGGCCATGTTTCGGTAACGACGACCAACTCGGTCTGAACTACTGACATGCCTGCAACACACATACATATTCAACTCCAATGAATTATTATCACCACCATCACCATCATCATCACCACCACCACTACCATCACCACCACCACCACCATCATCATCACCACCACCACTACCACCACCACCGTCCATCACCACCACCATCATCATCACCACCACCACTACCACCACTACCACCGTCCATCACCACCACCACCACCACCACCATCATCATCACCACCACCACCACCACCACCACCACCGTCCATCACCACCACCATCATCACCACCACCACCACCATCATCATCACCCACCACCACTACTTTGTTTTTGTTTCGCCAGCCAACTACGGCCAACTTCTAAAGAGATTGGTTAGTTGATTGGTGTTTAACGGCACTTTCAACACAAACAGGCTATATTGTGCCAGAGGAGTATGAATTATATTGTGTAGGGCCAAGGCAAAAAAGATAAACACACAATAAAGCAACACAAAAAACGAGTCATAAGCGCCCTTCAGCCTGGGCTTTGAGGAGATAATCCTACTGTGTAAAGGCGTGCTCAGAGGAGTCTTTCTAGCCAATCACTTGGCAAGTACTTACAACTTAGCCAGCAACAACCAAGAGACAGAACACATACAAATGCAAACTAACATTAACACAAAAATTGGCCCTAATAAACAACAAAATATATACTCAAAAACCTATGCTAACCGAAAAAAAACTTTTCCAAAGCCATTCCAAGCAACGCTAGGTATCCTAAAGGGAGAACATTTGGAGGACTGTTAGACTGGACTTTTTAATATATTTAAGATGCCATCCTGTTGCTCCAGCAACAAAGCACAAACAGATAAAAGCACTGATTATTACTGATTCGTAGATCAAAGCAGAGCAACAAAAGCTGAACATATTGCCACACAGCACATTTATTAGGTATGATTTATCACAAAATATGTTAAAACAAACAAATAACACCATAAACTGACTGACCTTTCGGCCGGCTGTTGTTCATTTTTAATGTAGTTGATCATCTTCTCTTTGACAACAGCCGATTTGGACTTAACCACCGACGAGAATTTTCCAAGTCGGTTCATCAGTGATGGCATCTGAAATCAGACATAATTTACTCTCTTAACTTTAAAACACGTGCTGCCTGATCAATGGCTCAAACATGCTAATCTACACTGGAGTAATTATGGGCAAATAACTCTCGCCATTGCTTCCAATGACACCAATTGCCCACAAAAGCCCCAGTCTGAACCAATTCAGGGTCATCTATGTCAGAGTCCAAGCCTCCTTTATCACCAAACCACGGCTGCTCAAAATAATTGCTGCAAAATAACGTTGACATACAACAACAACAACTACTACTACTTATACCACTGCTTTCACTTTTTGTTTAATTTCAGCCTATTTTTCCAAAGATCACTCCAGGTGAGGCCAGGCCCCCTAAAGGTCCCCAAAGAAGAATCTCTGAGCATTTCTGGTGTGAGATATTCACAGGCCAGATGTCCTTTCTGTTACCCAACCACCAGTGTCAAAGCACTGAAGAAATGATGACCAAAGAATCAGTAAAGCAAAGTAAAACAACAGAAACGTTATCAACAGTTTAATCCAATTCATATGTGGACAGATGGGACAAATAAAACTGACGTCATAAAAACATACTTAACTTTAGCGGCCATTTTCCAGGTGAACCTGGGTTAGCCGGTGTCTACCGAAGCAAAGGATAATGGAAGCAGTGGTGACAACTGGAGCTACAAGACGTGCAAAGCTGCAAATCGTCACCACCAACAAACCAACACCCAACTTTTTACAGGTCGGATGCCCTCCCTGTCGCCCAACCAACAGTGTCAAAGCACTGAAGGAAAGTATAAAGTATAACTTGCAACCTGAAGCACGTAATTGCTGGCAGTTGTGTGTGTAGGTTGAATTCGTTGAATTGCCACCATTCCACGATGGTACCAATTCATTTAGAAATTCCTAGGTCCAGATCCGGACCTGGATGACTTCAAATATTTAATGGTGACTTTCTTGTCCAAAGATACATCTCTGAAAAATTTTCGTCAAGATTCAATCACGCCAAGTTAGTAACAGAGAGACAGACAAACAGAAAACATGCCGGGTAATTCATACCCTCCTGAGCAGAGGTACCAAAGTGGACTGTCTAATTGCTTGCAAAACCTGCTCATCTCTTTCTTTTGGTTTCTGTTTAACTGGTCTGTTTTTCCATGATCATTATGTGTCAGGCTAGGTCAACCCCAGGTCTCCAAAAAACACAACTGTGGACTGCTGAAGTGTGATATTTTATAGACCACATGCCCTTCCTGACGCCCAACCATACTATACCTACCTGCATCAAGTCTGACACAAAACACTTCAACAGCACAACCTGCTGTGCAAATCCAAAGTGATCATGATCGTCGAAGCTGTTGTGATTGGGCGAGTGAGGCCCGGCAGCGGGATTACAGACGATGCAGTGTGATGAATGATGATCAATCAGGCCAGCGTTCAGACAGTCTGACATTGCTTCGTGAATTGCTTGCACACGACACATCACACACTGTTGGTGAAAATGCCAATACTTTGGTGGTAATGACACCAACAAGCAAAGTAATTCAAGATCGTGTGAAAAGCAACTGATCCATGTTTTTAGTGAAAGTAACTTTGTGAGACTACAAATGAGCATGACCAACTGCTTTTAATGTTCTTGGAACAGATACTACTACTTCAGGCATTTGTGTAGCCAGACTCTTTCTCCAGATATTACTTCAAGTTCCCAATGAAGAACCTTTTGGTGATTGTTGGTGCAAGATTTCTTTACAGGCCAGACGCCTGTCTGACGCCTGTCTGGTCACAAAGCCAACAGTGTCAAACCCCTGAAGGAAACCATTGGAAGAGGTACAAATGACAACAGTAAGATATGTACCTGCATATCCACCAGTGACGACGCTGACAAACGCCAGATGGCGCTGCAGGAAGTGTGCAACAACCATGTGTACATACTGATCTTCTTCCTCACGGCCGCTGCCAATGAAGCACAGATGCTCGCCTGCTGCCGCAGCACTGCTGCTCAGAGCCTGCTCTTTACTTGCCAGCAACGCCTGCACCGCTGTTGTGAACTCTGGCAGGCTGATCAACATCTGAATATAAACAATGCTGCTGCCAGAAACTATGACAACATGACCACGAATAAAACAGAAAGGTAAATCACAAAAGGCAGACTGATCAAAAGCAAAGAACACCCAGAAAATAGACTCGGAGTAAGAAAGGTGGGGACATCAGACTGCAGACTTCAAGTACAAATGGAGGAAAAGATAAAATATGATATACAGTGTTTAAGGTTCAATCAAAAACTGAGATAGCCAGTGTTGTCCAGTGCATGGAAAAGATTAAGGTGCAGCATAAGACAGAGCTTAAAGGAGACCAGAGGTCTGTGGCATAAGCTTCAGTGGGAGCGACAAGGCATAAGTCATTCAACTCAAGTTTTACTAACACATCACAGCTACTACTGTGTTGTTTTCTTTGCTTAAACAGCCAATTCTGAGTGGTCACCATACATTAGACTGGCTATAAAGTATCGAAGAAACATGCTTTACAGGCCAATTGGCCTTTATCATGCCAAACTCAGTTTCACAGCACTAAGAGAAAACTAAGGTAACTAACAAAGAATTAAGACCTCATAAAATAATATACTTGTCTCATAAAGTAAAGTTAATTATCACTGTCATGTGTGCTGGAGAAAATGAAGAAATGCTGTTTCACAGACAAAGCAACTGTGGCCATGCTGATCATACTGAATGTGCTCAACATGAATTTCATCCAGATAAACTAAAGAACAGCATAGTTACAATACATACAAGGTTGGCATCAAGATGAAAAGCCGTTGGGAGATGTCCAGCATTGTATTGCTCAGCTGGGCGGCAGTCAACGACAAAGTAACGGATGCTGTCGCCCTGACAACAAGTACAGTCGTTACAATGAATTTAAAGCAGATACAACTTCACAAAAAAGTTAGCTTGCCCAGAGGTGTAACACGAATGAGCAACACGGGAATGGAACATGCAGCCTACACACAGCGAGTATGATGCAGTAGTCATTACAAACATACATACACAGACAACTCTCGCACGCATTGTCACCAAGCAGTATACTGTACTGGCTGAAGGTTAATGACACTTTGTAGCTGAGAAAGTAATCACAGACCTAGCAAAAAGTAACGACAGTCTTCCCCAAGTTTATGACTAGTATCACTTGCAAGTTCATGCTAATTGCTGCGAGACCATGATCAGCTCCTATCACAATTGCTTGTATACCATTTCTATCATACTTGTATTTAGTATCTTTGTGCTCAAATGGCAAAATAACAGACTTTCTAGGCTAAACTATTTTCTACTCTGAATTCGTTTCTTGGTAACATTTAAGTTTCTGAGACAAATTGTATACCACTCTATTTCTAGGAGACCAGATGGAGGCAATTTGGAATAATCAAAGATAGAGAATGTGTTTCAGAAATGGGATAATAGGTCAGTAATAGGAAGGGGAAATGTAGTTTTCTGCAGTAGGAAATATAAATACTGAAACTCAACAAACAAACAGAGAATCACAAAAATCCACGGCATACCGTAAATGATGTTTGCTGAACAGCACAGAGAAGTTCGTCAACAGAAACAGTTAAACAGAGAGCTTGACTGATGCGTGCTTCACACTCCATGTCGGCTTTCTGTGATGCTAATGTAGTGCCATACAATACCGCCTGGAAATCCTGCCATTAACAGTACATATTGCAAACTGAGGACGATGCTCAAATCAACAGCAACAACTGATCTAGTGCACAGACTGACAATGTCAGCAGTATTTTCAACTTTTTCACAGCTAGTCCACGTCAGGCCAGATATCTCAAAGTAGTAGCTCTATGGACTGCTGAATCAGTATTTTTGTACCCTAAATGCCCTCCCTGTTTCCCAACTCCAACGGTGTTGATGACAGAAGGTGATAATGATTACAATACTACTGATGATCGTTTATTCAGCTTGATTTTCATTTGACTCCCACAAAAATCACTACAATATTATCTAATATAATCATTACTGATATAGGTGTTAGGGCAAATAAAAACAATGAAACATCAAATGTTTCACAAGTACTAGATGACATCTGTTCGGTAAGAGAAAGCAGACCTGTCTGAAAGACTGTGGCGTTCTTGACTCATAGTAGAGAGCCAGTGAGCAGAAGTCTTCAATGTCGTCAGCCTCAAGCTCCTTCGGAAATGAACTCAGTTTGTCTATTAACACAAAGTCAACATGAACACACCTCAGAAATACATAACAAAAGCCAGTTGAAAACAAACTTGGATATTTTGGAGTCAGGCATCTGCAAATGGAACTTACCGATAATTTCTTGCTTGCTGCTTCCTTCCATCACCATAATCTGCTCTCTGAACACACACAATGACTGTCATTGCACATGTTGATGTCATGGAAATGAAGTCAACAACACAGCTGCACTTACTTACTCATTAAAGCTACTTACTACACATTCACTTTACTGGCTTCAGTAACTGATACATTGCCTCTGCACCGTTTGTGACAGCTATTTAAAAAGCAAAAGAAATACTGTGCATTTACATTACATTACAGATTTTTTTAAGGTGGCCTAAGTAAAAACTTCAAGGACCACTGGGCGCAACATGCCACACAAGCTACAGTATAATGTCCGGATAAGATTGCCAAAACAAATGAGGCTTCAGTTTTCGTCGGAACACCAGTAAAAACAGCGCAGATGTAATGTCCTCAAGCAGAGAGTTCCAGAGCCTGGGGCCAGCAACAGCAAATGAACGATCACCAACAGTTACGAGCCACGACAGAGGGATGACCAGTTCAGAGGAGGTTGACGACCGCAGACGGCGTCACAATGTGATGTCTGAAACGCAGTGCAGCAGATCAAACAGATACCGAGGTGCAGTGCCGTGAATACCTCGGTAGACAATGACTGCCAGTTTAAACTTGATGCATTCAGGTGCACGCAACCAGTGAAAACTGGCAAGAGTGTCAGTGATGTGGTCTGATCGTCGCAGTCCAGCAACCGACCGAGCAGCAGTGTTGAGCACAGACTGGAGACGATTAAGCAGATTGGCCGGTAAGCCAACCAGCGTAGCATTACCGTAATCCAGCCTGGACAGCACAAGGGCGACGACCAGCGTCTGAAACACAGACGATGGAACTGATCGTCGGATGCTACGAAGTTGCTGCAGAATAGCAAAGCAGCCGGTGACAGTCCGTTGGACGTGTGAGCACATGCTGAGATCGGCATCAATAAAGATGCCGAGGTCTCGCACAATCGTCGACGGAGTGATGGCGTCAGCGCCGATTCTAAGTGCGGACCACGGTAGTAGATGCTGGCGACGGGTGGTCACCAGAGCAGCTCCGTCTTGCTGGTGTTCAACTGGAGGTGGTTAGACTGCATCCAGCTGTAAACATCATCTATACACGCCGACAGACGACGCTCTAAGTCATTTACGGCCGAATGTCTGGTGGAGCCATAAATTTGCGTGTCGTCAGCGTATAGATGAGGACAAAAGCCGTGTTTGTCAATCAGCGCGACCAGGTCTGCAATATACATAACAAACAGTATAGGACCCAGGACTGAGACTTGTGGGACACCACAGATGAGCTGAACAGATGACGACCTGAGGACACCACACCGAACGTATTTGGTTTCTTGTTACAGTGTGTATTTTAACAGATGTTTTCTCAATGATCTTACAGCTCAACTGTGCAGTTTGTGCTTCTGCATGCCAATAAGCTCAGCTGCATTAATACAAATTCTGTGTGTTGTTACATATCCATGGATGCTGAGACATCTAAAGTGCCGTGTCCACATACGCTGCGCTGCGCGTTGCGTTGCGTGGCGTTGCGTCGAAAAACAGAAATATGTTTTTACTAGCGCGCTAGTAAAAGCGCGCTAGTGACCAATCACGAA
>Ga0049107_10000820_pt1 | contig 10284 bp, 5 predicted proteins | sample WorMetilPIANOSA1_FD_61187 | JGI IMG/M metagenome (GOLD analysis project Ga0049107, IMG submission 61187) | Marine gutless worms symbiont microbial communities from Max Planck institute for Marine Microbiology, Germany - Olavius ilvae PIANOSA.1 | ecosystem: Host-associated > Annelida > Digestive... | reverse complement strand
ACAATCAATAAAACTTAAGTAACTTGACGTGACTTAATCACTTTAACAACGACAACAAGTAAGTAGTGTTATGAGAGGTTACTTTATTCGCCAAGTCATGTAACTGCATTCTATCTATGTCTAATTTCGGTTTCGGTGGTGTTTAAACTGTTCTTTATGTGCACATTTGAATGCAAGTAAAGTAACTTTTAACATAAATTGCGAATTTGCACGCAGTTTATGTCGAAAAACCGTCTGAACGGATGTCAAATTTTTGGACAGTTCGGTGACGGTTCGGTTTTTTAAAAACCGAATCCGAACCGAATTTCGGTTTTCCGCACATCCCTAATTAGGGGTCTGCCTGAACACCGCAGATCACTTCCTGGACACCACAGATGACCGCAGATCACTACAGATCATCGAACCCTAACCTGAGCCCTAACCCCCTAACCCAAACCCTAACCCTAATCCTAACCCCAACCTGAACTGTTCATCTGCGGTGATCTGCGATGTTCAGGCAGACCGATAATTACTACTGTCCTAAAGATTAATTGTTTTAATGTGCATGCATGCGACATTCACACATTGAAATTATGTTAGTTGTAGTTTGATATTTTTGGTGCCTGAATAAAAAGTAAATGGGGTTTCTCTCAGTCCATGATTGTATAGTGTATACCAATACAATTTGTCTTAACTAAATTTTCATTTTGTGTTACAAAGCTGATGAGAGGCTTGGCAAACCCTCCCTCTTGGCAGCCAGAAGCCTTTTTGGTCGAGACAAGGATGGAAGACCCCAGTTAAGCTTGGGATAAGCAAGTCCTTGAAATGTGGTACTTTCTCGCTTTAGTTCTTTGATGCAGTTGGGAAACAGGAAGGGCATCCGGCCTGTAAAAAGTTGGGCATTGGTTTGTTGATGGTGACGGTTTGACTGGAGCGTTGCATGTCTTGTAGCTCCAGTTATCACTACCATTTCCGTCATCCTTAGCTCCAATAAAGTCCAGAATGTCTGGATACATTCTGGTACCGGCTAACCCAGGTTCACCTCGAAAAATGGCCGTTGAAATGGAAAGAGAGAGAGACAGTTACAAATCTGCTGTTGATAGCAAGGCATTAACAGTGGAGCAAGTAGCAGTTTGTAATTTTGTGTTTAATCATTTGCTGTCTCAGGATTCTGTGCTGCATTGCCACCGATGGAGTATTTTATGGAAGTTTCAAGAAATGTTCGGAGGCAGCACTTCTTTGAAGTGAGTTGGTGTTACCTCATGTCGAGTCTGACTATTAAAAATTAAGACTTAAAAGTGATATTTAACTTTGTTTTTCAATGTACAGTTCAGTGACAGTAAGTGTGATATTTATGCAGTCGACAGTTAGTGTCATTTTGCGTGTTAGCCATAGAAATCTTACCTTGATCCCTTGCTAGGCATGTCTTGAGCCATTGAACAAGGGAATTGATGACGTTGTCATCAATCTCTTTTGTCTTGCATTGAGCCACTTTATGGTAAAATTGAAAACTTCCATTTGGTGTAGATTGTTGGATGCATTTATTAGTGATGCAGGCCAGAAATGATGGTGGTGGTCGTGTTGGTGGTGATAATGATGATTTTGTGTAAGAAGTAGCAATGGCTTAGTTGCAAAGGTTTATTCAGTGGACCCAGCTTCTGTTGAGACCCACACAAGTTATTAATGGTGTCAGAACGACATTTGACCAAAATTGCTCCCTGCCCACTATAGTAGTGTGCACTTATGGCCCTTAGATAAGGCAGTATACATCATTAAAAGGCATTTTTTCATTACGTTGGGTTGCATGCTTGATTAAAAGGCTACTTATCTTATCAGACAATACCATCTAATGACAACTATAACAGCTAAGTAATCACCGGATCCCTAGTTTCGGTTTAAGGGTAAATAACAAATGTAAGTAAAGCTTCATAAAGTCAGATTCAAATCAATGAGTAGTAGAGTGCTTGCATGTGTGTATGCATATGCCAGCAAATCGGCAAGATAGTGCAAATAGTTGTGCTTGGATTTTGAAATTTTCCAGGTTGATAAACTACACTGTATGGACTGTATGCAATAGAGTGCTCGTACAGTATCGGGGAGAAACTGTTCATTGGGTTGTATTGCTCTTTGTAGCGATTGGGATACAATTTGTACTGTGAATATCTAGTTTCTAATATGCTGCTGTGTACAGAGCTTAGATGTGGGAGACGTAGTCATAGCTGTCATAACAGCACTGCTTGATGCAGGCCTACTGCTGACGTTGTTAGCTGTTGAGGAAGGCATGGCAAGAGACATCGATCAGCTTAAAATTACGGTTTGTTGGTGGTTTCAGTGATTATTAATACCGGTAATTAATTGCTCCCATGTACCCATAGAAATCCTACCTTGATCCTTGCTAGGCATGTCTTGAGCCATTGAACAAGGAATCGATGACGTTAAGTTCGGACATTTAAACAACCATGGTACATCATGTTGCCATTGTACAGTTTGCATTCTGCATTCATTTTACATAACATTGTACAGTCTGTCTGTAGATGGACTGAACAGTAAACACTGTGCAGTCTAACTCCACAACTGCTAAGGATGAATTCCCAGTCCATTACAGCTTACATTACAGCATCTTGAAAGCCACACCAAATTCTAGGCAGACCTGTACAGCATGATTAACTGATGCGGATTGCAGGGATGGGGACAGGAAAATTTTTGCAGGAGTGGGGCTGCGGTGAAATTTTGGGGATGGGGAGAAATTTATGGGAATGCAGTGGTGACAGAAAAAAATTTATGGGGATGGGATGTAGTGGGGAATGTTTATTCTACCATGTCACTGTATTTTCATGTTACATTTACTGACGCAAAATTTTAATAATTTCTTGTGACAGTTGGTCATGTTGCATTACAGGCATTTTGTCCGGTACGCGAAATACCAAAAGGCAAAGTTCACGAAAATGTCCTGGAAGCATTCTCCATTAAAGATAAAGTTCGAGGTAGTGTTATTTTTATGTTGTCGAGCATTCCTGTGAACTCTGTCGAGGAAATGTGTCTCAGTCACATTATCTGTGTGCATGTATCGACAGAATAACTGGAAAACTTTTGGACAGTTTTTGATGACATGTTCTCTATTGATAACCTACAGAGAAGAACTGATTAACTTTTGCGAATGATCTGGATCACTTTCCCAATGTTACCACAAAAACACGTGAACAGATGAACAGACACACACGCACGCGTACACCTTTAACAGCCGTTTTCCAGGTAAGCCTTGGTTAGCTGGTTGCCCATTGATTTTTCTAACAAGGGTTTTTTAGTGTGAGGTATAACAGGCCGGATGCCCTTTCTGGGATTACGTACAGAAACACTGTAGCCTTCACTTTTTCTGTATCCGCCATGACTGCTGAAGGGGAAGGGATGTCAGTGCCTTTAGCATTGGCTGTCCAACACCTGTGCCCCAATATTCGGAAAGTTATGGTACTGTTACAGAGATTAATAAGGTGATTGTCGGGAGAAAACTAGGCAGTGCATGGCATATAGGCCCAGTTTGGCTTCTCTTGACTTCGGATAAATGTTACTTACAGCCAGTAAATATAATCAGGGTTACATTGCTCTTGGCAGGGTTTTAACATGTTTTTTGAATGTTAATGTGCAAATTTTAATGTGTCATGTTAATTTCTGTATTGTTACTGTTGTACGATAATTGTTAATTCACGCACACGCCTTCATGCTCATGCACTCACTTAGTGGCAAGTATTCTTGCTCAGCCTTGGTATGCTGGAACCAGACTGTTGAACAGTTCTGGATTTTGATGCAGCAAATTATGATGGAGAAGATGTTAGTGCCAACATGAACTCTTATGTCCAAATCATCTGTACAATAATTTTTAGTACTATTACTACTTTCCCTTTAGTGTTTTGTCACTGTTGGTTGGGTGGCAGGAATGGCATCCGACCTGTAAAAAGCTGGGTGTTTGTTGTTGGTGACGATTTGACTGGAGCTATGCACGTTTTATAGATTCAGTTGTCACCACCACATCCATCGTCCTTGGCTTCAGTAAAACTGACTAACCCAGATTCACCTGGAAAAATGGCAGTTAAAATAATTGTTACTTACTAGCAAAGTAACGACACAGCGGGTTATAAAAAATATAGTTGTGTGATGGTAGGATGTTGCTGTTGCAGCTGTTGTTATTGCCGTTAGCGATGACAAGATAACATTGTCACTCCAAAGAAGAGCGCTCCCCTCCCACTCAACCGTTGAACTTGTACGTTTGTCTCACAACTGCTATGTTTTCTGTTTGAACATCTGTTGTCAGCCTGAAACTATGTAATTGTGTTATTACCATATCGAACAATACTTTTTATTTATATTTGTTTTGTTTTACTATCTGTTTCTTTAGATTTAGAAACATTTAAGAATTCTTCATTACAGCTCTTTTTATATATTAGCTACTGCTTATAAATGTTACTTGTATTATTATGAAGATTTCTTTTAAATATTTATTTTTGTCATTAATAAGTACATATGTGTGGACTGCCTTTACACCTACATGTTTGTAATATATTTGATTATCATGAATGTTATCAGCAGAAAAATAGGCAGTGCGTAGAGTATTGGTACAGTTCAGCTTCTCTTGACTTTAGATGGGCGTGGCTTACATCCAACACATACTTTGCATTTGGGGTTACATTGCTTGGTGTTTAGAATGTTGTATATCAGTCACAAACATATATTATGTCTGTTAACTTTGGTCACAGTTATCACAGATCTTGCAGCCCACCATATTAAAAAAATATGTAGGCCAGATGACGATGGTGATAATTTGGGAAAGATTCTGCTTTGAGCATGTCCGTGTTAGATCTCTGGATGAAAGCTATCCCCAATAGGTCCTCTGCAGCCTTATAAATATTCAGTTTATCAGTGATACTGTTGTTGCACTGTGGTGACATGTTTTGTTGTGTGATTAATAATAATAATAATACAACGCCAACTTGTAAGGCGCCGTAACATGGCGTGAGTCACTACAAGGGCGCCTTGATTACCTCCGCCGAGGAGGTTATGTTTTCGTTGGCGTTAATTTGTATGTTTGCTAGGTTTAACAGGATTGTGCAAAAACTACTGAACCAATTTTCACAAAATTTGGTAGAAAGGTGGCACATGGCCGTAGAAGAAATGGTTAGATCTTGATGGTAACCCAGATTGTGTTACATCAGGGTTAGCATGTAGGGTTAGGGTTACGGATACATAGGTTCACTTCCATACTCCACGTGGGAGTTAGACTGCATTTGTTTAATGTAACAGTTTTGCGACAATAGCTGCCTTGGAGAAATGCCGTCGACTGAGTAACATTCTGGTTAGATTGTTTGTTTATGTAGGGCATTATTTCTGATGAAGATTTGCCTGCATACTATAGGTTTGTGCAGTGTGTTGATTGTTGCAGTTTGTCAGTCTTAACATTCTGTCTTTATCCACATCCACAGAGTGGAAACCGGATATAGTTTTACCCACTATATGTCTGTAGCTAACTGTAAATGTGCAGTTAGTCGTATATGTTTTTATGCATGATAGTCAAAAAACCATTGAACCTAGAGTCACAAAATTGGATAGACGATGGCATTGATGCACAGTGGTCTGGGATTGATTTTTGGTCCAAGAGATTAAAGGTCAAAGTTGCACGGTTCAAAAGTGTCCGAGTGCCTGTCTGTGCATATAGGATCATTACAATGTTAGTATGTATTAGATGGTGACCATTTGATTGCATGCCGTCAGAGGGTTTGGCACTGTATACTTACTGATTAAACAATGCTATGGATGGATATGGATATAGCCGTCGCTGACAGCATGTCTGGTTGTTGTTAAGTAGATGTCATTTCTGTGTTAAGTTAACGGTCATACATTTTGCTGAGATAGGATCTGGGTTAGATCAGTTTATGTCAAAATTTGTGAAAGAATGATGGGGTATAATAGCTGCGAATGAAACCGTTACTTCTCTAAATGAGTCAAAAACGTGTGGCTTGATGAACAGAGCAGTGAAGGTCTGGTGAGGCTAAATTGGTCGGTGGTCTGTCTGCTGGCTGCACTGCAGGTGCATTTGTCTGTTAGGATGGACGATGAATGGCCACAGTGCATGGTCCACTGCAGTATGATTAGCTTGTGCTAATCAACTAATCAACTGCCGTTTCCAAGCATATAAAGCACCACTGGTCGTGTGTTGTGTAAGCAGCATTGTAGCAAGTGTATGGTATTTTGTCTATTCCCTTTGCGATGGTGACACACATTTAATGGCCATTTTTGGGACAACTGTTTAATCTGTTCTGGATTTTATTGGTGCTAAGGATGATAGCGGTGGTGGTGGTGACATTTGGAGCTGTAAGACGTGCGAAGCTCCAGTCAGGTTGTGACCATCAACAAAGCAGCACCCAACGTTTTACATGTCAGATGCCCAACCAGCATTATCAAAGCTCTGTAAGGGGAAATAGTATCTCATTCCACAGACTTGCTTACCTGAAGCTGGGATCTTCCAATCTTGTCTATGATCACTAAAGACTCCTGGTTAACTTGGCGGAGGGTTGCCAAGCCAACTGTCAGCCCTCTGACGCCAGTGCGCCTATCATTTCCCTTGACAGTGGCAGCAAAATTAACACAGATCACCTTTCTTAGGATAGAGTACTTGTACCTTACTGTGTGAAAAAGATTATTTAAAATAACATTGAATTTTACACGTCTTCAGGTCTGTGGAGATGGCTGACAACAGATCATATGGAGATATGCTACATGATGCACCGGAATTCCACAATCCATTAGACGTCTCCAATATGTTGGCCACATTCGGCTTTAAGGACGCTGTACAGCGACCATCATTGATGCGTGGTCTACATCAGTAAGTTCATGGCATGAATTAGTTGACTTTTGCCGTAATAAGCCATAATAGATTTATATTTATGTGTTTATTGTTTAAGGCCATTGTAATTTCTTATATAATGTTGTGTATGACATTTCAGGTCAGCCATATAAATTTCTGTGTTGGTTCAACTGTTTTCAAATTTTCTATTTATATTTCTGGAAATGGGAAAATTATTTCTCATTGTGATCAACTGCACATTTGAGAATTTGTATGAGATTATTCACCTCTCTCTCTGTTTTAACGGCCATTTTTCCAGGTGAACCTGGGTACCCAGTTTTATTGAAGATGAGGACGATGGAAGTGGCGGTGACAACTGCAGCTATAAGTTTGTGCAAAGCTCCAGTCAGATCGTCACAACTCACAACAACAAACCAGCACCCACTTTTTTATAGGCCAGATGCACTTCCTGTCGCCCAACCAACAGCATTAGAGCACTGAATGGATATATGAAAATGATTAACCTATTATGTCTATAAAGGTCTATAGGTCTGTATTATTCCTGTATAAATGTATTTAGTAATATATGCATTGTAGGTTAACCAAAAAAAAATTAAACTCAATAGCTTTAAAGCGAGTTTGTTGTTGTTGTTGTTGTTGTTGTTTGCATTTTGTTGACATTGTGTTTCAGAGTGGTGTATGATGCAGCTGATTATGCAGACAGTCTGAGAAAACAGCAATCACACAGACTAGCAATGCGCAGGTCAGTTGGCACTAGGGCTGTACCAAATATTCGCTTCGATGCCGAATAGTTATTAGTATTCTGCCGAATAATGAAACAAGACCGAATATGAATAGTTGAGTCATGTGCAAGCCACAGAGTTCATGCTATATAAAGCTGGAATGCTTTATCTTCTGATGGCAGAAAAAAATTGTGCACAGTACTTGAACTTGTAGACTTTAATGTTGCATTTTAATTGAATTACCTGAATAGCCTATTATTAACGATATGCATAAAACAAAATCCCAGTTTCCAGGCAAATACATTTTGACATCAGCACCACGTAATGTTTACCAAAGTAAGCAAAACCATGTATTTGTTTATTCGTGGAACTATTCATATACGCATTTGGCCAAATACTGTCAATCCCTGTTCTGTACAGCCCTAGTTGGCACTATTGCCATTTCATTCCTATGATTCTTGCCACAGTCCACCAGCAACCAGTTAGCTGGATTCTGACTGTTAAGCTAGATTTTGGAAAATGGAAGGCTCGTTTGTTGCAGACACAATTGTGAAACCGAACGATACTTTACTCAGATTACTGTATTTGTTGTATGGTATAATCTGCATGTAGCTAACTGAAACCTAGTAAGATATATGCTTGTGCAGGCATTCTCTATATCTCTCACTGTTTTAACGGCCATTTTCCAGGTGGACCTGGGTTAGCAGGTTCCAGAATGATTCTGGTACCGGCTAACCCAGGTCCACCTGGAAAATGGCCATTAAAACAGTGAGAGAGAGAGAGAGACTCCATTCTGGATTTTATTGGAGCTAAGGATGATGGAGGTGGAGGTGACAACTGGAGCTATAAGACATACCAAGCTCCAATCAGATCATCACCACCAATAAGCCAACACCCAGTTTGGTTGTGCAGGCATTTGCATTATAGAAGGTAAACTGACTAATGGCATAATTGTTGACAGCTTAGTTGACAGAAATGCTGTAATGTTAAACAAGTAAGTATTTTCCATCCACTGTTATCCTGTTGAAATGTTTTGATGGGATAGCATGAGATGTTATTTTCATGTGGTTGCTGTGGCTGTCTTCATTTGATATGTCGTGACCATTGGCTGTTGCATGAAACCTTTGTTCAGCAAGTTTTGTGCACTCAGCAAATTTTATGCATTTGTAGACCATATGTAACATTTCCATTTGCTGTAGATCCTTTCCACTAACAGACTGCTGTACCAACTGGACTGCCTTTCGTGGACTTTGCGTGAACTCCGTGACTGCTTTCTTTATTTCTTATGCTCAGAAGTTTTTTTTGTTTTCCTTCATTAGACATTAATGTTGTTGTTTCTTGTTAATTTTGTGATGGTAATCTCTTCAGTGCCTTGAAACTGTTGGTTGAGTAACAGGAAGGGCGAATGGCCTGTAAACATTGGATGGATTACGTGTTTCTTCTTCTTCAATTGCAATGAATAGTAAGCATGACGATCTCTCATAGAAACGTTCGCGTCAATCAGTCTAATTTCTCCCCTCCATTCACATATTTGGCATGCCATGGCTGGGAGGCCACCTGTATGTACGCGTCAGTCCTGACGGCATCGACAGCAGCACAAAGGTCGACTTGTCACGGCGAGTAATTAGGCTGTCTGGCAACTCACCTACGGGCGGTCAGTCCGGGGCGGTCAGTCGGTCACTACAAACGGTGCTAGCGGGAGTCCGACTGAGGCGATAATTAGGCTGTTGTTTGGGGACGTTTGTGACCGGGCTGGACTGAACTAGAATCAGTATCTTGCACCGAAGGTTCTTTGGTAGACCTTCAGGGAACCCCGCCTAACATGGAGTGATGTCTGGAAAACAGGCTGGTTGAACTCAAGCTGAAAGTAGTAGTAGTAAATTATGTGATGGTTCCGTGCAAGAGACTAAGCTGGCTATTGATCAGTAATGAGCAAACGTTAAAACGCTGCACGTGGTATCGTTTCTTACACATCTCCTTTGCTACGTTGCTCAGCTCACCGAGTAAGTCTTGTGTGTTTGTACGCAGTGTTGCTGCTGGCGTCGACCATTTCAAACACGGTCGACAGACGGAAGCTATGCAGATGTTCAACAAAGCACTGCAGATTGACGCGGACAATGTTGACGCTCTTGTTGCTAGAGGCGCCATGTAGGTTCACTTCTCCTCTGCCTGTAGCGTGGTTTCATTTGAGCTAACTCGTGATTGATTCGGTCCTGGTTTTGAAAAGTTGAGCAGCTAAGTTGTAAAAAGTCCATCGGTTTTGTTGTCCATGATGGGCTGAATTCGTGAAATGCTTTCATCGTGTTTCGATACTTTGACTGTTTGGTAGCATGGATCGAAACTTGTATATCAAGGCACAGACATAAACGCTGCCACCATTTGAAACGATTTATTGGTTTATGTTGTAAACATAAATTTATAAAGTATGTGAAACACAAAATAGTGATACTGTAAGCATTCTGCATAGTTGAAGACTTGCCATCTGGTTTTGATCAACGTAAGATTGTTATGCCCAACCAGTTAGCCAATTATCAAGTGTGAATTTGGATATTTGACGCTAGTTCAGCAGATTCTCGATATTCTACTGTCTACTACTGTCTACTATTTGCCGTGACACATGCCCCCTTTCATGTGTCAAGTGCTGAGGCCTACAGTTGGCCCAGTGCACGAGACCGCAGGGACAGGGAAGTTAATTAATGCTGCGCTGCTCTCATTATTTTTAATGAGGCG
>Ga0049107_10000819_pt1 | contig 10288 bp, 6 predicted proteins | sample WorMetilPIANOSA1_FD_61187 | JGI IMG/M metagenome (GOLD analysis project Ga0049107, IMG submission 61187) | Marine gutless worms symbiont microbial communities from Max Planck institute for Marine Microbiology, Germany - Olavius ilvae PIANOSA.1 | ecosystem: Host-associated > Annelida > Digestive... | reverse complement strand
CTACAAACCCCTGAGAACGAGGCGTCATAAATCTAGGCGCACACTCTGCCAAGGTCGAAGTGTGCGCGCGTGCGTCCATTCAGTTGGCATGCTTTGCGGGTACATGCCAAATTCTAGTTAAATTTTGGCCCGCGCCCCCGGGAAAAGGTCTGCGGCGGGGCGAAAAAAAATTGGCTCCGTCTACTACAGCCAGCGCGCAGTGTTTGCGTCTCCTCTGAGCGTTTTTTTTCATTCTTAAGCTGCGAGACCCGACTGCCTCCCAGCTTGATAGTATAGAATAGCCCTCAGTTCAGTATTATCGGCACTGTAATTAAGACTCGGCTGAAAAAGGCAATTATAACATTTTACCACAATACAATATGCACAACTGAACATAACAAGCAAAAACGTGGGGACATCGATATTATTCGTTCTATATCGTTTTTTATTTTGGGGGACCTCTCTCCCGGTCTCCCGCAGTCGACGCCCCTCTCCTCCCTTGCGGGAGTTTACAGCTTGTTAGAGTACTTTTATGTCAGACAGGTCCTCCAAAATATTTTATTACTTACCGCCTACGTTTCCTCATGGTGTGTACAACGTTATATCCATCCAGCCAAGTGTGACGTGATCGGCTATCCTGACCAGACGCAGGAGTGCGTGACGAGTTTTTCGAGTCAATCTCAATCATATGTACGCCGGTATTGACAAGTAACTGACGACCAAACCAGAACAACCAAGAGATGAAACAAGATGAAAAATAAACAAACACAATCAAAGTGGCCGTAGCGATACACACGGAAGAAAACTAGGATAATTATGATAGAGACTGGTTTAGTCGCTTTTCCGACATCCGGCCAGGAAATGGATCGGCCTTATTCTCTGATGCCCGCAACTCGTACCGAGCGGTCACACTGGACTGGAACCATGGGCATTTATAACACTGCAGACATTTATGGTGAAACATAGGCGATCAACTACGTCATGAAATAAGTTTCGTACGGCAGTGACTGGTGGCTGATAGGCCTATCACTCGTCACGAGATGCGCGTCATCACTGCTGTTGTCAAATATATCCGAAACACAAAACCCAAAATCGAAATTACGTTCAGACATGTCAACCGCTTAGCAGTGAACGTGCAAGCATTATCTCAATAAACTGTCGACAACATGACCACGTTCTTCAGTATAGTCTCTATTTGTTGACACCATGTTGCCCACAGGTCAATAGCTTCGTTGCTGCTGTCCGTAGTCGAATTCCGTCGGTCGCCGTTACACGGTAACGTTCCACTGCAACGCAGTTACAATACTCCAGTCCGTCGGTCACCGACAATATGGAATGAGTAAAGCTGTGGACTACAATGTAACCGATACATAGATTCAATATCTAAGGCGCGTAGATCGCCATCACGGCAGACCTGTGCTATTCGTCGACACTGGCCGACTAATGGCGCGTTAAAAGCCGCGTAATAAAATTATACTGCATGTTACTGCTACGCCAAAATCCGCCCGTCCTTCCGTCCGTCTGTCTCTCCCAAGGACGTTCTAAATAGTAGCGTTTGCTATTATACAGGGGTCCGTGGTCTTTCCGTATACCGCAATGGTTTTCTGTGTCAAAAAGACCGATTGTCAGCTCTCAGTGCTAGTTTGAACCTTGCTGTACTGGTTCTTTACGTGCATACGTTGTAAATATTTATCAAGCAAATAAATTACTAATGATTTTCATCGCCTATAGCAGCAGCCATCGGCATATTTTTCTTACATTTTAAACATCGCCAAAATTCCGACGGGCTTACCCTATGTAAAATAAGCCTACCATAAAGGTCACTTGCTACCGTATCATTATTATGGGATCGCAACTTGAAAATTGCGTAAGTAGAGCGCACATCAATTCTTCTCACGCACTATCATCACTGATCATTCGGCGTCAGAGTCAGACGCACAAATCCCAGTCATCTCTTTGCAGCACATCGGTCATTGTCAGTTGGACATTATTACGCACGCATGCAGCTGTAGCGAATGATCATCGCGAGATGCACGCAACGGCCGCAGTACGCTGCCGCGCCGTCGGTGGACGGCCAGTTTATGAAGACGATACGACATGATCGTACCGGGCTTCGTTAGCAGATCAAAGTCAACCCGTTGCACCGTCGTGATCGATTAACGAGAAATCGATAGCAACTGCGAGATCGCTGTAGCCGGATATTTCTCATTAAAATGCTGCTGCGTGCATCGTTTCTGTGCGGTTTCACGTCATTTCTTTTTGTCTCGTTCATATGTCGTGCGGGCCGTGAGGCTGCATGTGCCCAGCTCTGAGCACGCAGGACTACGGATGATAGTCAATCGCTAACACTAAATCAGAACGAACGAGAGAATAGCGCACATTCGTGTCGCACTGATGTTGAACATGTGTGTTCTTACTTACCTAATCGTTTTTATGTACAACATTTTCGATTTTCAGCATCTTCGACCTAAAGGACCTACCTCCACACCAGCCGTCATTTCACTTATACCGCGACAGTCGCAAAACTGTCAGCGGTTGCTTAAGATTTAGTGTAACATGTCTCAGATCAAGACTCAACATTCTAGACCAAGACGAAGACCAAGACTTTAGAGACCAAGACATAACACGGATCTGGCTTTGTAGCTGTGATCAACTACAGATAAAAAAGACATAGTGCTATGGTGGGATATCTAACACTAGCAGTAAGACATTGTCAGTAGCTTCATAACAGAAAATTGCTTTAAAAATACCTGCATATTTCATACTGCCAGTAAACCGTCAAAATAATACCATGCCTGTTTAACAGACGGATCAATGAAGTTTAAGTTTTCGCAATGTCTTGTCATTATTAACGAAATATTTCGATACACATACCAAGACTGCAGTCGAAACATAGGTCCAAAACCAAGACCAAGATTCTACAAGAACGTTAGGTTTCTAATCAGATAGAATGGCGCGTCATCGTTGCTGAAACCACCTTTAAATGTAATGTAAGGTCGTTGGAAGTGACATGGGTTGATCAACTACATGTGACTTGCCTTTTACGTGATCAGTTACGGCGAAAAATTTCCTCGTTTTGCTTCAAATGGTGTGAGGGACAATTAGGAAAATTGCCCCCCGGGGTCCAATCCTTTGGGTTGAGGATGCGTGGTACACTGGTCCACCTTAAATTTTGCTGCTTCCAGTTCGGTAACCATGTCGAAGAATTTAGTCAATCTAGGTCAAACGGTAGATGAGCATATCTAGGGGAGTGCCCACATTTTTCGCCCCTGGGCCCTGCACTATGGTCGGGGAGGTAAGTATATAGGCCGGTGTATGCCTATACATAGAGGAACGAGGATTTTTGTGCCTGCGCGGAATGGCGGATTCGCAATACCCCGCTACAGCGCTGCCAACGATTGAGCGGTTTAGTCAGTTTGTGATGCACTGTCGACACGCGATGCACATACACCACACAGAGATAGCAACGCAGGACGATTCTGCCGGTCACAATGTGATTCTCTCGTGCAGCCCAATTCAGAGCTGTTATCAGTATCCGCTGGGAAACGCCGTAATTTATAGCTCTGTCTTGTAGCATAGTGCCATAGTGCCATTTAGTGGCCATCTATTAGGCATAAAGCCTTCGATACAGTGTGGCGTGAGTATTATGTCAAGTTCGGATGCCCAAACAAGTTCATCACCATCGTGCGACAGTTTCGTGATGATACGACTGTACGCTAGAGTTCTAGATGATGGAGACCTGTATGAAACAGGGCTGTGTGCTCGGTCCATACTTTTCGTAATGTTGCTGTCTTCAGCTATCCTGTTCTGCGCTCTTTAAGACAGACAACATGGTATTCGCATCATAGGTGTCGCACAGACGGTTGGTTGTTCAATCTCAGAAGGTTGAATGCCAAGACCAGGGTTCACGAAGTCACTATCAGCGACCTATTACCGGTCAGTTTCCGAGTCCCAATCAGACATTTAGATGCCGTCAATTAAACACATGTATACATGTACTACTTACTACCAATAGCCTATTCTTACCCTAGCGCCAAGGCGCCCTGGTTCTTCTTATTATTTTTATCGCGATACGTATAATCTTATCTACTTACTTACTTACTTACTTACTTACTTACTTGACGACCAGGGCCAGATTTAGACGGGTGAAAGCCTTTGGCATCCTTCAGTAGTGGAGGCCCACCGTATCTTAAAATACCAAAAAGGTGTCAATTAAGACTAGTTACAGTCATCAACAATATATATTTTTCAAGTACAAAGAATCTTAAGTAATTCAATGAAATATCTGGAGGCCCCTGGTGGGGCAACTGCCCAAGCTTTCCCATATTCCTAAATCCGGCCCTCGGTAGCTATTCACGAAAGCAGGTCGTACGTGTACGATAGAACAGCGGTCGTACGACATGCGTGCGTAAATTTACGCACGAATTTACGACGATCGTACGTATACGATTTCTTTTGTGAATAGCAATGGTTGGTCGCATACCGAGCGTACGATCGTCGTATCACCGACCGCCGATTACGACCTTTCGTGAATAGAACCCCTGTCTAACATTACTTACATACTCATGGTGAGTAGTTGATGTGAGTTGCAGGATCATTCACGAGCAGGGTTACACGCAGGACGAGTGTCTGTCGTACAAGCCGGTCATCTACAGCAACACCGTTCAGAGCATGATGGCCATCGTCAAGGCAATGCAGCAGCTGAGCATCGCCTTCGCCAACAGCGACAGATCGGTACGCGTTGTTCGACAATGACAACAACGATGACAGTGTTTTTACACTCTTGCGAATAACAGAACAAAGCTGTACGTGTGAATGCAAAGCTAGTTACTGACGAACACAGTAGTAAACAAGTTCAACGTCACAATGTGCAGGCAATACAAAAAAAAACGAAAACATAAAACATCAACCGGCCCAAAATTACGGCAGGGTTGAGCATAAAACTAAGTAGGCCTAGTAATATGAGGGGTTGGTACTTATGGAGACCGTAGATTATAAAGGATTGGCACTTTTTTGTACGTGAGGTTGAGCGAGGATATGAAGTGGTGGACCGTACGTCCTGTGCGCCCGCCCGTAGCTAGCCTACACGTGCGTGTGACTAACTCACACATCACATAAGCTTCCTGTTCGTGTCGTCACGGTCATCGTCATCATCAGAAATATACGGTGCGCCGTAATGCAACAGACAGATACACGTAAGACTATAACGGTACAGAACGACGTTAAAAGTTAGAACGACGCTGTGAACAATTTAGTATGTCGCTGTGAAATCATGCGATATCGGCATGCCGAGCACTGCTAGCCTCGAATTTCACAACTCAGAAGATCAATGGTATGGTATACTAGAGTTTAACGTCCCACTCGACACAGTATAGGTCATTTCGGAGACGAAAAAGAGAAACAGTTACTGTGCAACTTACTGACAGTTAGAAGACGGTTAAGACGGTAACCACGTTCACGACACAATGTCTGTAACTTACACACGCACCTATACAAATCAGAAAAAAAAATCCAGAACGTCTTTTATCTAATCGTTGATAATCTTGACGTCTGCGTATTTCAGCTCAGTGTAATTTTGTGTCAAAACATTATGGCGTTGTCAAAATACTTTGATATTGAATATTTTTAAAAAGAAAATTCTAATACTTAGTGCAATAAACGCAATATTAAGTGAGCCAGAAATGTTTGCAAGTATAAAAGTGTGCTCATTTCGCACAGTGAAATGGCGAGTGAAGATCAACAGTTTTTTGAGTGCTGATTGGCTTTATAATTGGCCTGACACGATTTCATTGCGCTTGGTACTGCAATCGCCAGTCAGGCACGACCGTGCCCTGGTGTGAACTAACTGGGTTGGGTGAATTCATTGGGCATGCTCGAGGTATTGTAAGCGCATAGGCCTATCCTAATACACTTGCACTTGTCCAAAATTAATCGAACTCTTAAGTCGACATTGCCCAACGGAGACGACCAATATCTGTTAGGGTGCTACTACATCGCCTCGAGCTCGATTCGACTGCATGCGACGCGACGTTGAGTCGCACCTAGTCGAGCAAGTGTAGCAGCACCTTTAAGCTGTAGTTACAACCACGATTCGACGGCCGTTCGATGGGCGTTCGACTACTTATCAGAGGTCATTAAGGTCACTGACGTAACTCGCAAGCCGCGGTGCAGCAGACCGTCGTGACGTAGATCGCCGAGTGGTCGTAGCGTGATCGAATTGCAGTCAAATAGAATGAATCGTAGTTGTAACCAGCGCCTTAATAATCGCACTGAACGTGCACATTGCTGGGTGGTCCAGGAGGACGGCCGTCTGCTGTTCAGTCTTGCCGGCGCCGACGACGTTGACCTCACCTCAGATTTGGCAGAGATGCTCAAGAGACTGTGGCAAGACGCCGGCGTACAGGAGTGCTTTACCCGTGCCCGCGAGTACCAGCTCAACGACTCCGCCGGCTAGTAAGCAACAATATTATAATATTTTGGTCACATTGCTATATCAGATAACATATGCAATTCACATTGCTGGAAAAAGAATGAAAGGTGGACCCAAGAGACGCTTGACGTATGATATAAAAGACACGCAGCACTTTAAATGCAAACTGGTAATGTGTCACTCACACGGCCGATTACAAAACACGCTTGTGAAAGCCGGACACTTAAGTTATCGGACATCAAAAGGTTAAAAATGCATTTGAAATGACAGCATATAGCTGTTATACAGAACACAGAACTAATAGGCCTACATCTTTACTGGAATCAGTAAATCCCAACCGAAGATTCGTACCATAAATTAGTAAAAGGAAATATTACAATATTTTGGTCGTATTGCTAGATCAGATAACGTCTGCAATCACATTCTGGATGGATATATTGCTAGAAAACGAAAGAAGGCTAGACCCAAGAGACGCTAAACATATGATATCAAAGGCTAGTTAAATTCGCCAATACCTGAGTGCACAAAAGAACTGACACGACTGGAGACAATGTCTAAGTTCACAACCATCGGCCCTCAGTCTTGTGGATGGTCATCGGCCGACCGACTGACCGGACGTGATTGACGTCACTCAGTACCATGACGTCATCAACATAGCAGGTGCGAGCCGAGGGATATTCCTTTGCAGTCAGCTGTCGGCCTTGCTAAAATTTATGTTGATAAAACTGTCTGAAAATATTATGTCAACCGATGCCATTCGACTCGATCGAAGTTGATTCGTCGACGTCGAGTCTTAAATTCCGATCACGTTCAGACTGTGGACCAAACAACGCCCCGCGTTGCGTCAGTAGATTGAAAGGAACTGTGGTATTAGCTCGAGATAGAACGTTCACAGTTCAGAAAATAACGAAATAACGAAGACCGCATTTCACTAAATATAGATCTATAGATCTGTGTTTGGTCGCACTTGAGCGCTGTATATAAGATCATCCTATAGTCGCGGTTCGGCTGCTGCTAGCCTATAGGCCTATAGGCTGCAGATTGCCTGTTATGCCGTGAAAACAGAGCAAACCTGACGAAAATGTCTGTTGACAGCTACCTAAGCGATCTGGACCGCATATCTGCGCCCGATTACGTGCCGACCGAGCAGGACGTCCTGCGATCTAGAGTCAAGACCACCGGCATCGTCGAAACACATTTCACCTTCAAGGATCTACATTTCAAGTAAGTCAGCGTCAACGTTTTAATTTGCATGCCCAGACGCAATGTTTACTTCCGTCGCTTCGGGTGATCGAGCAATGCTCAAAAATATATAACAGTCCCATTGAACACTGTAATACGACATTGAAATTTATCAGTTTTCTAAGTTGTATATTTGTTCAATGTACCTTTTCATTTATTTGTACATGATCATGATATTTATTGTTTGCGTTTACAAAAAAAATGATTCATCTTCTGGGCACTGTTCTCAAGGCCCTTATTTTGCTGTCTGCCTCGCATCACTGTGGAAAAATGTTGCTCAACACTCAACACGTGCCCGCCGCCACCCATTTAGGCTTTTTCACTCTTAAAGTTAAGCAGTGCTGCTTACCACCCTGCAGAATTACCATCCGGAAGTAACAATATGTTACATCAACTTATCGAACAATGTTGGAAAAGACAAACTTTCCAACATGCAACATCTTGTTTTAAATATTATTTAGCTACTAGCCTCAAATGCCTCTCCTCCGGGTGGGGCTATTCTGGAACGCGTAAGGGTGCAGAGTATATAGGTAACAGACATACCAACAATCGCCTTTATTAGTACAAATACCTACGACCGTATTATTTCTAACAGATAGCGTTATTTATATTCAGTTGTAGTTTCCGCTTCTTGTCTGCTTCTATACTGTGGTTCAAGTAAAGTGATTTTCGATTCGAAACTTTCGTCAAAGAATAACTTCTGAACGTACACTTAATGCGAATGAATTATGCACTTTCGGGATCACGCTGATTCGGAATATGTATCATACGTGAGGGTAGACCGTAAAGGTGCGGAGTTTATCGATAACAAACAGATTCACTCACTCACCCATTCACTCACATAGAAAGTTAGAAACACTCAACTTTATATATTAATTCAGATGCTCAAATTCAATTTTATCGAGTTCGATTTCATTGCTACACAGCATATAGAGAGACGGAAGTCACAGGCGGCGGAGCCGGGGGCAGAGAGGGCAGTTCCCCCCACTTGCAGACAGAGGGGGGGGGGGGCAAACGGTACCAAATGCCTCCCCATTTCGCAGACTTAGTGGAATGAATGAGAATGATGCCTGCAAGCACGGAAAAACATAGGCATACAGAGGAGGAAATGTGTGAAATACTACCAAAAAATGCGTAAAATTTGGTTGTAACTACTTTAAAAATTCTTCACTTTCTGGGGACTTCGTCCCCAGACCTTCTACCGGGGCTCTGCCCCTGGACCCGCTGGGGACTCCCGTCCCCCAGACCCCCTGTAGTTTTGCCCCATCCCAAACCTACTTCCGTCGCCTTTGAGAGAAATACATCAACATAGCAGACGATGTGCAGTCCGAATCAATCGCGTGTCGTTTTTGCTCGTCAGAATGTTCGACGTCGGCGGCCAGCGGTCCGAACGCAAGAAATGGATTCACTGCTTTGAAGGTGTCACTGCCATTATTTTCATCGTCGCTATGAGCGAGTACGACCTCATGTTGGCCGAAGATCAGGACACGGTAAAGCGTAAACGGAATATTATACATGGGGTCATCCAAATGACGTCCGCACGGAGTGGAGGGGGTATGGCCCAATGCGGATAAAAGCGGACAAGGGGGAAGGGTCGATTTTTACCGTATTTTTGCGGACGTCCTTTATGGATGACCCCTGCGTTTGGGTTCTTCGTGGTCAGAAGATCACTGTGACTGACCACGACTGGGTTTAATCTAAATTTGTATACCGATACGCAACTCCCAGACCATTTTCTACAATCATGTAACATAAATCCAAGGATAATAATAGCGAAGTACCAACTTTTACTGTCTTTCTGCCATTGTTCTATAGAGTTTTTGTCTGAATTAATGCAAATAAAAGTTTATTGATTGATTCATTGGTTGGTTGGTTGGTTCGTCGTCGTCGTTCGTTGATAATCTTGTATTCAGTACTGAAAACACAAACACCAGCACCATCCCAGTATGACGCATAAATTATAAATAAACAGCAAATCTGTCATTGATTTTTCGAATTTTGCCGGAACCACACAAAATGTGAAATACAAGCGCTGAAGCTGAAAAAAATGATGAAAACAAAATTTATTGCAGCCAAATCATAGCCCGCACCACTGGATGTTTTTTTTCGCGGCGTTTGATTAATAGCAATAAAAGGGAACTATAGGGCCATGGCGGAGGTATGCGTTCTACTGAGTGCCCTTCTAGTTTTTAATAAAGATTTATAATGATCGCTGACTGCTCAGCAGAGAGAAACACAAACCTGTGACGTATAGCGAAGTACCAACTAACCGTTTTACGTTGCAATCAGAAATAATTTATGAACGTATCTGATATAAAGTCTATCGTCTCGCCCTACTTGCGTTGCCGCATTAGCTTAACACAATCTTCGTCAATAAAAATGTAAAATATAAAAATATGAAGAGTAGAAGCAAATACAGCAGAAGATCCTAATACAATGCAATACAATACAATACTCAGAGTATTTATAGAGCACGGCTATACAAAATTGTCCAGGGACGCTGACAACATGGAACTGAAACAGCGTCACATGTGTGAGGGGGTAAGACGCTTCGGGGTATTGTTGTTGGTAGTCTTGATGTGCTAGTAAACGCGCTAGTTTCTACTTCCTGTGTACGGGTCACTTCCGGTATGTACT
>Ga0049107_10000818_pt1 | contig 10298 bp, 10 predicted proteins | sample WorMetilPIANOSA1_FD_61187 | JGI IMG/M metagenome (GOLD analysis project Ga0049107, IMG submission 61187) | Marine gutless worms symbiont microbial communities from Max Planck institute for Marine Microbiology, Germany - Olavius ilvae PIANOSA.1 | ecosystem: Host-associated > Annelida > Digestive... | reverse complement strand
CGGGAAAGCTGACCGGTCTCCTCAATTCCGCAGTAGAACAGTCGTAAGTCGGACAGGCTCCTAACATCTGGCCACTTCTCGCCTCGCTGAGAACGCAAAATCAGGTGAAATGGGGTACTACTTGGTAACTTCATATCGGCAATCGCATTCGTTCAGGACCTCGACCGTGAACTCGGGTGGATTCTGGATATGTTTCTTGACCGCACACAGTTGCATGGCCCGGACGATACCGTCCCGGTATTTGGGCGGAAAGCCAGGCGGGAGGGTCAGCCGGAGCCTTGCGTCGGCCCGCAACGGCTGTTTTTCATCCCGCTCCCACAGCAGGCTCAGGCCCAGTCCCGCGGTCGAGAGCGTCCGTGATTGGCAAAAATTCAGGGCATAGAACCCCGCGCAGGCGGCCATGGAAGCCAGAAACAGATCGAACGGCTGGGGCGCCGATGCCTCGCCTCCCGCCTTTACGGGCTGATCCGTGGCGATCTCGAAATCGCGGATGCGGACATCGACCCGCTTGCCGCCGGGGAAGGACACCTCGAGTCGTTCGCTCATGTTTTGCTATGCCCTATGTTTTTTTCCGCAAATGAACGCGAAGGAACGCAAATCGGTCGGAATCGGCTCACTGTCACCGATTGGGTTCTTCAGGATCGGGCCGCGCGCCTGACCCAACCTACGGCGCCGCATGTAGTCGGGTGTGCAGGCCGCATCGGGTCAGCGGTTCAAAAACAGTCAGGTGGATTGCAACGGGGTGGGGACGTCATAGGGAGAAAGTGCACTCCCTGTACGGCATTGCCGCAGACGCAGGTCGAGCAGATCGAGCAGCTGTTCATGGGCACCGATGTAATCCGCCTGCGCGATCACTCGGTTCGGATACTGCTTTGTAAGCCGTTCCACCTGCCGTTGGATGCGTTTTATCAGCCGCCCGCTAAACAGGTAGTAGGGCAGGACGATCAGCTGGCTGGCGCCGAGTAGATCGAGCCGCTGTACGACCTGTTCGAGGCGCGGGAAGCAGACGTCGGTAAAGGCGGGCAGCACCAGCTCATGCTGGGTGGTCGCGTAGATCCAGTGGGCCATCTTGGCGATTTCGCCGGTGGCTTCGATATCCGATGCCCCATGCGCCAGCAGCACGACGCCGGTGGTGCGGGGGTCCGGCATGGCCAGCTCCACCATGGCCTGGTGCAAACGATAGCGGAGGGCCTTCAACAGCTGATCGGTGGTCCCCAGATGACACCCGTAGCGGAATTCGACGTCGGGATGGCGTTCCCGCGCCGCCGCGATGGCCTGGGGGATGTCATGCTTCACATGACCGGCGGCATTCAGGACCAGGGGCAGCACCAGCAGGCGCCCGCCCCCATCGCCCAACTCCGCAACGGCCTGTTCCAGGCCCTGGGGCAGCAACACCGGGGCGTGCTCGATCCAGCACACCCGAATCGGGACCCCGGAGTGGCGCCCTTGCCACAGATCGGTGAGCTTTTCTACCTCTCGGTTGGCCTCGTTGCCCGGATCCCGGGCGCCGTGGGCGACCAGCAAGACTACCTCTTTCGTCACGTGTCTTTGTTCCTCGGGTCGTTGGTTGGCTACCGATGGCGGCTCAGGGGCAGGCCCTATGCCTGCCTTCCTCCGGGTCTGCCCTCACAGCGCAGTCCATTTCTTCCAGACGTCGGCCTTCCCCATTTGGTGGTCGGCCATGGTCAGCCTCCGATGATTGGGACTGTCGGGATTGTTGCACCAGCCCTTGCTCCGGGCGAGCACCTGCTTTCCATCGTCAGAGAGCTTGCGCATCCCACCCCAGAAGCGGCAGGTCGCGCAGGTGTCCTCCGCTGCGACATCGACAGCGAGGTCACCCCCAGGTCCGCCGTGCTTATGCCCATGGTCATGCTCGTGCGCTGCGTGTTCATGGTCGTGCTCATCCGACGCCTGCGCGCCCAGCGAGGCGAGCGCGACCGTACCGACGAGTAGCTTTCCCGAAGCGGCCAAAAAACCGCGGCGTGTTTCGAGTGACATTGGATACCTCTCTTTGGATTTCACGGGTTGTTACGCCTTACCGGCCAGCCGGCGCGAAAGGTCGTTCTTTTAATCGCAGATTACGCAAATTTTATAGATTTTCATCCGGAAAATCCCGGTAATCTATGGATGGCCGAAAATGAAATATTCAGGATTTGGTCCAAGCTGGAGGAAATAAGGTCAGGCAAAGCCGTAGGATGCGGTGAGCGCCTGCCTACCGCCCCAGGGACGGGGCAGGCAAGCAGCGAACCGCAGCTTTGGACGATGGGCGTGCCCAACGGAGGTAGGATTGGGCAAACCGGGGCATGTCCGTCAAAATAGTCCGGTACGGTAGTGCCGAAGTACCGATAACGTCGGTTGAGTTCTTCCATTGGAAATTTTTTTCCGCAAATGAACGCGAAGGAACGCAAGTCGGTCGGAATCGGCTCACTATCATCAACGGTCCTTCGTCCCATTGCGTTTATTGCGGAAACTTTTCTGTGGAGGTCCTGCTCGCTGCACTCGAAACGCAGGATTTCTCGCTGCGCTCGAAATGACACTAAATGTCAACCCGACCTAGCCCCCCGTTTTGCCTTATTTTTCATTCTCAAACCCGTAGGGTGGGCTGTGCCCACCAATACTGTGCCTAGATAGTGGGCACAGCCCACCCTACGGGATATGTGCAAAATATGAAGAAACTTTGTACTAGAGCCCCTAACCTCCGCCGCACCGCGAGCAGATCCGGTTGACACCGTTGCCGCGGGGAGCAACCAAGCTATCGGAGTATGATGACCATGAGCGAATCCAAACACTGCCGCCTACTTATCCTCGGGTCCGGTCCCGCCGGCTATGCCGCGGCCGTTTACGGCGCCCGTGCCAACCTGAGCCCGGTAATCATCACCGGTCTGGAGCAGGGCGGCCAGCTGACGACCACCACGGATGTGGACAACTGGCCGGGCGACCCGGACGGCGTGCAGGGGCCGGAGCTGATGGACCGTATGCGCCGGCACGCGGAACGTTACGAGACCCAAATCGTCTTTGATCAGATCAACCAGGTCGATTTCTCGGAGCGCCCCTTGCGTCTGACGGGCGATGCCGGTACCTACAGCTGTGACGCCCTGATCATCGCCACCGGCGCCAGCGCCAAATATCTGGGTCTGCCCTCGGAGGAGAAGTTCCGTGGCCGTGGCGTCTCCGCCTGTGCCACCTGCGACGGCTTCTTTTACAAAAACCGGAAGGTGGCCGTCATCGGCGGCGGGAACACGGCCGTCGAAGAGGCGCTCTATCTCTCCAATATCGCGTCCGAAGTAGTCCTGATCCATCGCCGGGACGCCCTGCGGGCCGAAAAGATCCTCCAGCAGCATCTACTGGAGAAGGCGGAACGCGGTAATGTCAAAATCGAGTGGAACCACGTCCTCGAGGAGGTCCTGGGCGATGCGACCGGGGTCACCGGTATCCGCATCAAGAATGTGCAGGACGGCACCACCAAGGACCTCGAGTCGATGGGCGTCTTCATTGCCATCGGGCACCACCCGAATACCCGAATCTTCGCGGGACAGCTCGCGATGACCAACGGCTACATCGAGGTCCGAAGCGGCACCGCGGGCAATGCTACCGCCACCTCGGTACCGGGGGTCTTCGCCGCCGGCGATGTCATGGACCGGATCTACCGCCAGGCCATCACCTCCGCGGGCACGGGCTGCATGGCGGCACTCGATGCCGAGAAGTATCTCGATACTTTTGGAAATTTTTCCGCAAATGAACGCGAATGAACGCAAATCGGTCGAGATCGGCTCACCATTATCGACGGTCCTTTATCCCATTGCGTTGATTTGCGGATAGCTTTTCGGTCTCCACCGATGCGCCCTGATCTCGGCGCGTAATTTCATATCGAGCCGTCCTGTGACTATCACTGCAAACTCCCTCCACGCCGATCGCATCCTGATCCTGGATTTCGGCTCCCAGTACACCCAGCTCATCGCCCGCCGGGTGCGCGAGGCGGGGGTCTATTGCGAGCTCCATCCCTGGGACCTGGATGCCGACCACATCCGCGGTTTCGGCGCCAAGGGAATCATCCTCTCGGGTGGTCCCCAATCGGTCCACGAGCAAGCGACCCCACGGGCCGACGCCGCCGTATTCGGTCTCGGCGTTCCGGTACTCGGCATCTGCTACGGTATGCAGGCCATGGCGGCCCAGCTCGGCGGCCGGGTGGCCGCGGCGACCCACCGCGAGTACGGCTACGCCCAGATACGCGCCCGCGGTCACTCCCGGCTGCTGCGGGACATCGAGGACCATACCAGCCCGGAGGGCTATGGCCTGCTGGACGTGTGGATGAGTCACGGCGACCGGGTCGAGGCCCTGCCGCCGGGATTTCGTGCCATCTGTACTACGGACAATGCACCCCTGACGGGCATGGCGGACGAGGAGCGGCGCCTCTATGGCCTCCAGTTCCACCCGGAGGTTACCCACACCCGCCAGGGGCAACGCATTCTCGAGCGCTTCGTCCACGCCATCTGCGGCTGCGGTAATCTCTGGACGGCGGGCAACATCATCGAGGACGCCATCGCGGAGGTCCGTCGCCGGGTGGGTACCGACCAGGTACTGCTCGGCCTTTCCGGGGGTGTGGATTCCTCTGTAGTGGCGGCGCTGCTGCATCGGGCCATCGGCGACCGGCTCACCTGCGTCTTCGTCGACAACGGACTGTTGCGGCTGGATGAGGGCGAGCAGGTTATGCGCACCTTTGCCCGTCATATGGGGATCACGGTCATCCGTGCCGACGCCGAGGAACGCTTCCTGGCCAGGCTCGCGGGCGTCACCGACCCGGAGCAGAAACGCAAGCTCATCGGCAACACCTTCATCGAGGTCTTCGAGGAAGCAGCGGAACAGCTGCCCGGCGTCAGATGGCTGGCCCAGGGGACCATCTATCCCGACGTGATCGAATCGGCGGGGGCTAAGACCGGCACGGCCAAGGTCATCAAGTCCCATCACAATGTGGGCGGACTGCCCGCCGCCATGAAGCTCAAGCTGGTGGAACCCCTGCGGGAGCTGTTCAAGGACGAGGTGCGTAAGATCGGCGTCGAGCTCGGCCTGCCCTACGAGATGGTCTACCGCCACCCCTTCCCCGGCCCTGGGCTGGGGGTGCGCATCCTGGGTGAGGTCCGTAAACCCTACGCGGATATCCTGCGCCTGGCGGACCATATCTTTATCGAAGCGCTGCACCGGGCGGACCTCTACAACCAGGTCTCCCAGGCCTTTGCCGTCTTTCTGCCCGTCAAATCCGTCGGCGTGGTGGGCGACAACCGCCACTACGACCATGTCATCGCCCTGCGCGCGGTCGAGACCCTGGATTTCATGACCGCCCGCTGGGCTCGATTGCCCTACGACTTCCTCGATCAGGTCTGCCGCCGCATCGCCAACGAGGTGCGCGGGGTCTCACGGGTGGTCTACGACATTACCGGCAAGCCGCCGGGGACCATCGAGTGGGAGTAAGGCTCCGCAGCAATCCTGAATTATTTGGCGTTGTCCGGAGGGTTTGACGTGTTGCGTTCGACGCCTAAAGGCGTGTCGATCTCCTTCAGTGTCCGTGCTGGCGTCTTAACGCAACCTACACCCATATTACCTCCCGCGCTGTCGGACCGCACGGACCTCAAAACCGCGCGGTGAAACTCCCGGAGAACACGACGCTAGATCCATTTTAGAGACTGTCTAAGAACTAAATCATTGATTTTGCTCGTTCCTACGCTCCAGCGTGGGAACGCCACCTTGGCCGCTCCAGCGGCCAGGCTGGGTGACGCTGGAGCGTGGGAGCCAGATGAAACTGTCATCCCGAACCGAAGGGAGGGATCTTATTCGCGCCGATTCGCGTGATTCGTAGTTTTTTCCGCTTCTGCCGCAAATGAACGCGAATATCGGTAATCGAGAGTATTGGTACGAGGTATTCCATGCCGAGTGACGAAGAGTGGATGCGTCGCGCCTTGGCGCTCGCCAAGCGGGCGGCCGCGGCGGGTGAGGTCCCGGTGGGGGCGGTCCTGGTGCGGGCAGGCGAGCTGGTGGGTGCGGGCTGGAATCGCCCGATCGCCGATCAGGACCCGAGCGCCCATGCCGAGATCCTGGCCCTGCGCGACGCCGGTCGCCGTCTCGGCAATTACCGGCTACCCGGCACCCGTCTCTATGTCACCCTCGAACCCTGTCCCATGTGCGCGGGCGCCATCATCCAGGCCCGGGTGGAGCGGGTTCTGTTCGCGGCGGCCGACCCCAAGAGCGGTGCCTGCGGCAGCGTCTTCGACCTGTTGCCCGCGGACGCCCGCTTCAACCACCGCACCGACTGCACGGGCGGTCTTCTCGGCGACGAGTGCGGCCGGCTGCTGCGGGACTTTTTCCAAGCACGCAGGTGATCGGGGACCTGACAGAGTGATGCGTATCATTTTTCCTTCCGGGCGCGTCAATGCACGAGGGCCTGTGCCTGGTCGATAATCTCATCCACCTCACGAATAGCCGCTATCGCGCCATTCAACTCCACATGCGGCTTGATTTTCATCAACTCGGTCGCCCGCTCCTCAGTGGTCCCATCAGGCAGCTTCCTGGTGACATAGTAGCCGGTCGCCAGGCGTTCCAACGCCTTCACGTTCTTGGCTCCGAGCCGGTCGGCGATAAAGTCGATCCGGTCATGGTACTTTTCCAGCGTTTTGGGAAACCCCTCCTGGACATACTCGGCGCGGTCCGTCGGCTCATAGCGAAACCCATATGGCCGCTGGGGCCGGAGGCGCAACAGCCCATCGCCCCGTAACCCCGTCAATTCATCGCGCAGATCGAAGGAAAAAGGTCCATACCAATAAAGCATGAACCGGAAACCGAGCGGCACTCCCAATAATTCCTGCAGGAAATACGCCGCCTTCTGGATATGGGTCTCTCCCGCCCAGCTTCCCTTATCCCACAAGGCTTGCACGAAATACGTCAGCACGGCATTTTTTTTATGTCTATCCATCGGCGTCTTCCTCCGGTCTTGAAATGATTTTGTCGCGATGGGTTCCTAGCCAGCGTTTTGCCTCGTCGGCAATCGCTCTATCGGCAAACACATTGTCTACCTCGACTACCGGCAGACGCTTTAGGGCCTCGGAACTCATGGATGAAGATGAGATCCTGCCGTCACGCATGCGCACCGGAAACTCGGGCGCGCCACCCCTCTGACGGTAACGGTCATGGCGGAAACGATCCGCACCAAACGCTTCGCTGAGCGCCCGGAATACCGCCTCCCCCGCTTCGGTGTCGATAGCGACATCGGCGGGATTGCGGGAGTAGATCAGCTTGAAATGCCGCCTCCGATCAATCCGACAGGCAGGCCGGTGCCCCAGCAAGGTTGTGTTGCGTTCTGCTTTGCGCAGTGCGGCCGTTACCTCGGTATCGGTGAGCCTAAGATGACCTTCCACGTCGGTCGGGTATCCATCGTTCCCCAGCCATTCGAAGAGAAACTCCTGCAAATGGATGTCGTAGATGCGCCTTATCGGGTGAAAATACATCTGCGAATACATCAAGTAACGCGCCAGCATTAGCGCCTCGGCGGACTGGATACCGCCTTCGTCGATACCCAGGGTAAAGCCGATCTCGGTATTAGTGGAGACCCACGGTAATATGCGTAGGGTATCAATCAGCCGATACTGGTCAAATTTGCCGTACGCAACCCCCGCGTGATGCGAATCCCGGAGCAGATAATCCATTCGGTCCACACCGAAGGCGTCGCCGACGATGATTTCGGCGAGGATCGTCTCCCAGGGCGTGAAATCGACGTCCGGAAGCTCCTTGCGGCCGAGCGCCAGCTTGACCACATCCTCCGAGTCGATCTTTATACCCTTCCATATCGGGCGCATCTCGTCAGAACGGATGAGCTGCGCGGTCAACGTCTCGTGATCCCAGCCCTCGGGCAGAAGCTCCCTCTCGGCGGCATGGGAAAACGGCAGGTGTCCGATGTCGTGGCAGAGGGCCACCATGCGTAAAACGCAGCGCCAGTATTCCCGCTTCCGGTCATCGGCGACATCCGGGAACTCGTTGCGAACGTCATCGGTTATCTTGTCCGTTACGACATCGTATACCCGTCCGGCGAGCTCCATGACGCCGAGAGAATGCTCGAACCGGCGGTGGCTGGCACCCGGATAGACCAGGTAGGTCAGCGCCAATTGGTGGATGTGGCGCAGGCGCTGAAACGGTCGTGAATCCAATACCTTGCGTTCATCGCTAGAAAGCCGTATGAAGATGTGGATCGGATCCCTGATCTCATGGATATTCTTCGGCATGGACCTAGTACCCCATTTCTCTTGATATTGCGGATGGAGTCGCTTGAGCTTGATGCGAACATCTCCCCTATGCATTCGCAACATCAGCCGAAATGGGGTACTAGGTTCTCTCTGCGACTCGCGGCTTTGTCGATGGCGTCCGCAGGAATGTCACAGTACCGCGTCGCAGCCACCTCCCGCTTCGCGTATTTGAAACTTTAAGATTATATTTTAACCAGAGGATAGACCAACGCGCGAGGGTAAGTGTGCAGATACATGACGCCCTCTATCGCGCATACGTCCATGGCCGGCACGGAGACACAGGCAGTTCCGATGCCGCCCTGGCGCACTATCATGAGTTCCTGGTCGCTCCCTGGGGAGGCGAGACCCGGTTCCTGGAACGCTATCTGGACACCCGGCTGATAGCAGTGGCGGTGACCGACTATCTGCCCGGATGCCTGTCCGCCGTCTATACTTTCTTCGATCCGGGGCGCTCCGATCGCGCACCTGGGATCTACGCCATCCTGTGCCAGATCGAGGAGGCCCGGCGGCTGGGACTCGAGCATCTGTACCTGGGCTACCGGATCGCGGAATGCCCCAAGATGAGCTATAAGGAGCACTTTCGCCCACTCGAGGCCCGGCTGGACGAACATTGGCAATGGTACGATCGAGGTACTGAGAAGCTGTCCGGTTAAAAGCAATCCTGAGTTATTTGGCGCTGTTTGGGGGACCTGGCGTGTTGCGTTGCGACGCACAAAGACTTGCTGATCTCCTATAGCACCGTGCCGGCGTCTTAACGCAACCTACACCCGGATTACCCCCGTGCTGCCTGCCCGCGCGGATCTCGCTCCGCGTAAGGTGTACGAGCGCTCGGCCGACCCACCTCACACGGTGCAATCGAACAGGTGAACCAGTCCGATCAGACGCCGGTCATCGGCGATCACCAGGCTGGTGATGCTATGCTCCGTCATCAGGTCGACGGCCTCCTGCAAACGCGCCTTCCGGTCGACGCGGACGGGATTCGCCGTCATCATATCGCCGGCCAGCAGATCCGAAAAATCCCTGCGGTGGCGCTCCATGGCCCGGCGCAGATCACCATCGGTGATGATGCCGGTCAGCTCCCGGTCCACGCAGACCACCGCGACACCCATGCGTCCCGCGCTGATGGTCTGGACGACGTGAGCGGCGGGGGCATCCGGGCGGACGATAGGCAGCTGCTCGGTGTGCATCACATGCTCCACCCGGGTCAGCAGGCGCCGCCCCAGATCTCCGCCGGGATGGAAACGGGCAAAGTGCTCGGGACGAAAACCGCGGGCCTCCATCAACACGACGGCGAGGGCATCGCCCAGCGCCAGGGCCGCGGTGGTGGAGGCGGTAGGGGCGAGCTGGAGGGGACAGGCCTCCTTGGGCACAGCGGCATTCAGGTGAAAATCCGCATGCCGCGCCAGCGTCGAAGCGGGCCGACCCGTGATGGCGATAAGCCGGTTCCCGTTGTCCTGGAGAAAGGGGATCAGGCGGATGACCTCATCCGTCTCCCCGGAGTTCGAGATGGCGAGGAAGATGTCTTCCGCATGCACCATGCCCAGGTCGCCGTGAGAGGCCTCCCCCGGATGCACGGAGAACGCGGGCGTACCCGTGCTCGCCAGGGTCGCCGCGATTTTGTTCCCGATCAGGCCCGACTTACCCATACCGCAGACGATCACCCGCCCCCGGCTGGCGAGAATCGCGTCCACGGCAGCGGCCAAATTCGCGTCCACTTGCTCGATCAGGATGGCGACGGCGGTGGCCTCGATCCGCAATACCCGCCGCGCCCGCTCGAGATAGGCGTCCTTCGGGATGCCCCCGTTCCCCTGTGCCGTCCACATGATTCGCTTTCCCGCACCTGTTGCCTTGGCCGCCGATGATACCGCCGGGCCTAGGGGTAAGCCATGGCCGGGACCTAGGGGTCGTTCTCAATTAAGGATAACACTATGATTTTACTTGGTATATTAGAAGTTAGCCACTTCATCCCCCGGCTGAAACGGGCAATCTGAATATATCGAGTAAACTCATACT
>Ga0049107_10000817_pt1 | contig 10305 bp, 7 predicted proteins | sample WorMetilPIANOSA1_FD_61187 | JGI IMG/M metagenome (GOLD analysis project Ga0049107, IMG submission 61187) | Marine gutless worms symbiont microbial communities from Max Planck institute for Marine Microbiology, Germany - Olavius ilvae PIANOSA.1 | ecosystem: Host-associated > Annelida > Digestive... | reverse complement strand
TTATCAAACAGAAGACACGTGACATTTAGCAGTTTATAATATGATAGGTAGTGTGAATGGAGAGATGTACAGTTGAATACTCATTTGCAAAAAAAATTACAGCTACATTCTCAGTCTCATGAATATCATGAACATTTTGCTAAACCATTTCAGTGTATCTTGAACAGTTGCAGAATTGTGATGTATAAGAAACACTCTGGGTGTTTTGGCCCACTCTACATCATGGTACTGCAGTAGTTTCCAGTTTGATATAGTATTTAGCTTTTGAGATGTATACGTCCACATGCGTTTTTTGTGTGTTTTTTTGCTATACTGTTTTCTAGGCTGTATTGAGGGCTATTACTTTAATTACTTTTATTTCTTCTTTTTTATTATCTATTTTTTTCTTCTTCTTGGATATGGACCATTGGTCTGAAACAAATAAATGATTGATTGATTAATCAGCTATCATGTGATTTGCAGAGAACAGTTCAGTCAGCTACAGAGAAAACATGAACAACTGCTGTCAGATTATCATGACCTGCTCGTCGAGACTGACAAAAAAGCCGAGAAGGTTTGTTATTATCTTCACGTGCCAGAGTAAACTGTAATGCAGTTCGAGATTGTGTGCAGTGAATCTGTTCTGTGTACCATAGGGCTGCAGATATTAACGATTAATTAGTCGCTTAATCGCTAAAAAATATTTAAGACTTTTGGTCCATTCTGTTTTATGGGGTGGCAGCCTTTTTGATGCACACCGTCAGTGCACTGAGGCCTCGCTGCGACTTTCTGGCCCAGTGCACAGCCCTGATGGATCTGTGGGATGAGTGTCCACTGATGAGTATGTGAGTGACCTAAATTCACCAGGCTTGTTAGTGTAGAGTTGTGCGGAGGGATGGGAGGAATTGAGGGACTGTGTGCAGTATTAATTAGACTGGCCCTGCCTAACCATGCACCTGTTGTAAAGCTGGTTATCAGACAGCCTCAGTTCAGTCAGCCGAATATGACCTCACTACCCTATATAAGGCAGCGTGGTCAACTGATCAAGATGCACAGCATATCTGGCCAGCCCATCCACCCTCCTCCACAGGTGCCATCAACAATTTGCACCCCTGAACTTTACGAATTGTTTCCCGTCACAGTTTGAAAAGGACACAGGTGAACCCTATATGTCTGCCCAGGAAATTAGTCCTATAAGATACCTACTATAGGCAGACGACCGGGCTGGGGTTTGAACCCAGTCCTGACACTGCCCAAACAAGTATTGTAACCATACAGTTACTTGAGCGGACCTGTTTTTAAGGCATGAAATTTAAAAAGGTAATTATTTGCCGCGCAGTTGTGATGTATACATGGAAATGTTATGTAGTAGTGTAACAGAATACTGCGGCAGTCCTGATGAATGCAGTACACTGTTGGTGCTGCAGCAGGGCGATATTGCTGCAATGAAGAACGACTACGACCAGCGGCTAGACAACTTGACTGCTCAGCTGCTGGCGTCGGAGGACGTGCTCGGATCAAAAGACAACCAGATCCAGTCTCTTCATCAGCGCGTCAAAGACTACGATGGTCTGAAGAAGCAGCTGACACAGCAGCAGCAGGAAATTGAAGCATTGCAAGCACAGGTCTGTGCACCTGCATTATCATTATCATAAAAGTCTGCTTACAGAAAACATGACCAGCAGTGAACAGTTGAAATTGAGATAGAAACAAGTACAACTAAGGATAATAAATTAACACTAGCTGGTATAATAGGCTCACTGGTAAAGAACAGACTTTAAATGTCTCTGTTAAATGTTACAGTAGATCTGATCTGATGGAGATGTGTGGAGGTAAACCGTTCCAAGTTCTTGGACCAGCAACGGCGAATCAGCGTTCTCCAAGTCGGAGGCGTTACCAAGGAATAATACCTTTGCGGTGTTTGTCACTTCTGTGTGATTTCTATATCCTGACTGTAGGGTTTTTCGTGTAGTAGTGATACGGTGATCTGATAGTCGTCATTTGACGTCGAGACGACGTCCACCACCACTGTCGTCGGCCAGTACTCGAGGACAGCCTGGGTGATCTGATACACAAACCACTGTGGATTTTACTGCAGCATTAGATGACAGAAGTGGCAGCAGCCAACCAGAACTCTGCAAAGCTACACACGGAAATATGTCAACATTTCAACACTGTCAGCGCTGTATGCTGCACAAGATATTGTGCCACAGTTCTTCGTCTTCTGTCGGACATCTTTGCTTCTGCTGGCATGCTCCGTTGTTTGGATCAATCTCGAAGATTGCACCCACTAGTTTCTGCCACGTGACATCATGGCAGACATAATGTTTTCAAGCTTGTTTCATTTTGTAGCAAGTGGTTTTCTTATTAAAAAGATATTCGTAGTGTGCAGTTATATAACCATGTCTTTGTTGACGTTGTTGGTCCATTATGTTGAGGAACACTGGAAAGTCATTTATGGCAGTGGCCGTTTTTGTTCTCACTGGAGCACAGTGTGTAATAGTGGAGCGCTGCAGGGGTAGTGCTTCAGTGGAGCGATCCTATTGGAGCACTCTTCTGATGGACCTGCTGCAGATCACTATCACCAACATACCAAAACTCGGTTTTTTACAGGCCGGACGCCCTTCCTGCCGCCCAAACAACAGTGCCAAAGCACTGAAGGCAATGCTGTAATGATGTCCGTATGTATGCTTGAACTGTCGCTGTAGGCAAGTGTGTATAAAGTCGACTTTGAAGCCGAGCGCAAGTCACGCGAGGAGCTGAACGACGAACGGCTGAATTTGGAGGAGCAGCTGATTGTAGTGCAGGAGGAGCTGCAGGCAGCAAAGGTAGCTAACCAGATGGTGGAGATGCAGCTTCGTCAGGGCTACGTCGCTGGCCCTCGGCCGCTGAATGTTAGAATGGCAGAGGCGACGCCGGTGGGTGATGTACGGCAGCAGGGGATAATTGCACAGGAACATTCGCAGACTCAGGGTGCTGCTGCTGCTGCTGCTGCTGCACCCACTACGACAGCAGTGCCTGCTGAAACTCAGCCAGTGAACAGAACTACAGAGGTATGTTTACTGTATCACATGTCAGCTGTACCATGAATTAGATTCTTGCAAGTGGGTGAGTGAATGAGTGAGTGAGCGAGTGAGTGAGTGAGTAGGGTTTAACGTCTCCATCAACACATTCTAGGTCATTTTGGAGACGAGTTCTTCCAGTCAGTCACTTGCACTGGTAGTGACAACCTAACGAGAACAACCAAGAGACTGAACACATAAATAACACAAAATAGCACAACGCAAAAGGTGGCCCACTGGCCCTAGTTAAGAGCGCAATAGATACACTCAGAAAAACCTAGGCTAAGCGAGAGGACAGACAGAGCCTGATTTAGTCGGCTTTTACGGCATCCAGCCAGGAAATGGTGCGGGTCTGTTAATTCAACCCTGGAGCCTGCATGGGGCTAGATTCTTGCAACGTCCGTGCACGCTCTCCCGCTCCCAATTTTTGTTACATTCTAAATAACGTCTTCTGGGGATTTTTCCTGCTAGTAGTGTATTGCTGGAGATTCAAAAAGTGAGACCAAGAGCACTGGTAGAACACAAACCTCTGTCAATGCCGCTGGTCTCGCACATTTCTACTAAGCTGCGACGGTAAAAATTCCGTTAAAAACTCCTGTATCCAGGTTCTGGTCCGGATCAGCACCAAAATTGAACAGTTTATTGATATTTTGAGACATCACATCCCTCAGACAATTCATAAGAATTTGTCAGCAACTTATTGAATTATTGGCAGAATGTGCTGAATTTCCCTTATCCCACAGTGGTAAAATTCCTTCAAGAAATTCCTAGATCTGGATCTGGATCTGGTTGACTTTCTGTGATGACTTCCTTTTCCAAAGGTAATTCTCTGATAAAATTTTCATGAAGATGCAATCAGTAGTTTTTATGTGAAGTTGCTAACAGACAGACAAATCTGGATAAAACATGCCAGGCTCTTTTCAGAGTTAATAACATGTTTCTGTGTATTACGCACTTGATCAAGTGGATCGGTAGGCTTTGTCTATCTTATCTTCAAATGGAGGTTCTTTGCCCAAGTACGGGTTTTGGGTTTTGAAAATGCAAAACCGGTGTTTTGGGTTCAGGTTATTATTATATTATAGAAATCGTACATGAAGTACACTTAACTAATTAACAACAATCAGCAAGTGCAAATAAAGTCAATGGCATAAGCGACATCATCCTTAGATAGACGTGAAATAGAAAAGTATCCGAATTTAACAGACAGCAGTTCAAGTAACAATGATACAGTGCTGCGGCAAGACGTGGTAAGGCGTGATCGGTAACAGTGCCAAACAAATGACTTACTTATGCGCGCAATATCAGTAAGACAGACACCAGGGGTTATGTTGTCACAGAGAATAATTAAAGAAACGTCTTGAGTTTTAACTAAACTGTAATTTAAGCAAAGCAGTCAGGTCCTAACCGACAGCAGTGTTAGTGTTATTGCTGTCTGAGACTCAAGTCAGATGTGTTAGTCTTGTGCAAGAGGCAATGATGTGAAAAAGAAGTTATCAGTCGTCATTCATAAGTCCTGCTGTGACTCAGGCAGACAGTAAATGGCGTTGAATTCACATGATATAAGCACTTTAAGACATGCTTACCTCACAGTTTTTTTCAGCCAAGAAAGCTCTGGTTTCAGACATGTTAAACCAGAACCCAGTTTTGGGGGTTGACAGATGTCCGGGTTACCCAGTTTTGGGGGTTCGGGAACCCTAGGTTGGAAACCTTGGTAATGGCAAATTTTCGACTGGCACACCGGTGTAACTATAATATGGGGGTCCAAAAGGTTAAAGATCACGGTCACATGTGTAGGCAGTGGGCGTGTGTGGGTTGTGCTCTTTGAGTGCCTGTCTAGTGAAGTTTGAATCACTGGAGTATTATGCTCAGATGCAGCGTTGTACCGTTGCAGACGATGGTGTTTTTTGACGCGGATCTGAAATGTCCGATCTGCAACCACATCGCTCCAGACATCGACTCGTTACAGCTTCACTGCAATGACTGTATACAGTGAGACATGATACATGAGACTGTGTGGGCCCATGCATTATGTGACCTACAGCGTCACAGCACTGGCAGCCATTGTTGTACATTTGTTTAATAGCACATTAGTCAAATGCAGTTCTATTACTCTTCAGTGTACAAATTGAAGAAATTCTGGTAGTAAAACTTCTGCCAATAACTGTGGCATGTCTTAACCGATTTCGATAAATTTTGCAATATGTAACAAAATTCGGTCATCTACTTGCTTGTCATTTTTAACAAAACACAATTGTCTCCTGACGATGTTTGCAAAATAAAACTGATAACAAAAGAGAATAAAACTCTTAACAAGAAACTTTGGGAATCAAAGGAATGTGGGGCCATGGTGAAGTGATTTTGGTATCGTGAGGTGCACCATTCCTTTCTGGTTAATTTGATGTAAAATTATCAATTTTAAATTGATTAAATTATCAAAATTATAAAAATCGGTCAAGATTTTCAAAAGTTATTGCAAAAAGTTTGATGCCATGTTTTTATGGATCACAGTGTAATGTACATTTTGATAAACTGTGATCGTTACATGACTGACTGACACTTGCCGCAATGTATCGGTTTCAGTTGCAGGTTTTCGGGTCTCAGCGTTTTGCTCATATTTCGTTCACCATGGTGCACTCCGCTATTGGTTGGCGTAGACACAAATGGAAGGAATGCACCATGGTGAAAGTCGTTTTCAGCGTTTTATTTAATTACACTTCACGCTAAGCTTAGCAGCGCAGTGTATTATAATCGGTCCTGTCTGTGGGTTTGTATTTGTGGGTCTGTTACCACGATAACTTGAAATTGCGTGCATCGATCTTCACCAAACTGAGTTTGTAGGTAAAGGTAGTGACCATCTCCAGCTGATTAAATTTTGGCCGCCCTGCGGCCTGCGCCCCCGGGAAGGGGTCTGTGGTGGGGCGAAATATTTGGCTCTGCCTTACTACACCCAGCGCGCACTGTTTGCATATCTGGGCGCTTTTTTCATTAATCTATGTTTTGAGAAACAGCTGAAACACAGGCAAGTAGAGTGATCAGCTGTTTTGTCTTCTTTAATGAAAATACTTTCACTGTTTTTGTACGGTAGCTAATCTGTTGGTTTGGCATCAGGAGCCTGTAAGTAGCGAAGTGGAAGTGAATCCGTAGCTGGGGAAAGTCAAGGACAAGGACCAAGCCTACAAGGACCAGGACAAAGACAAGGACTAGACTTGCAAGGACAAGGACTTAAATTTGGTGCTTAAGGGGTCCTTAAGGACAAGGATTAACATTAACACCACTGCAGGAAGGGCATCCTGCCTGTAGAAAGTTGTTGGTTTGTTGGTGGTGACAATTTGACTGGAGCTTTGCACGTCTTATAGCTCCAGTTGTCACCACCAATGCCATCATCCTTGCTTCGTTCAAACCCCAGAATGATGGCATTCTGTTACCCAGGTTGTACTGGAAAATGGCCGTTAAGTAAGTGTTAGATGGTAGCTAATCGTGTTTGTATTACTGTACCACTCTTTGTTGCTTTGACAGCCAGAACGGCTATTGAAACTTGTGTCCACAGTGTTCCCGCATTGTCAACATAGGTAAGATGAAGGCGGTCACATTTTGTACAAGTACAGGCGTTGGATTCCACTTTCCCTTCATTGCTCTGACACTGTTGTTTGGACAACAGGAAGAGCATCCGGCTTGTAAAAAGTTGGGTGTGGTTTGTTGGTGGTGATGGACAATTTAGGACACTTGGATATACAACAAGTTATCGTAACTACAGATGGTGACACAGCGAGTTTATGCTTACATTAAAGCGTTGCCGGCGTCGGTCAGTCTCCTTGCATCTGTGGGCTCACAACCAGTTAATCGGCCACGCATTTGTCATTCAGAAAGCAAAGCAGAACAAAGTCTGAAGTAAATTCTAACAGTGAAATGTAAGTTGCCTGTTACATATAGCTGCTTGCTGCTGCTGTTACACAAGTTATGCAAGCATTTTGTTTCTAGTCATGTGCTTTTAAGGCGATGCTCTGCTCACTGCCTTCGAAAATGGATAAGGTTATGTTTTCATTACTGTTCGTATGCTTAATTGTGTGGGTTTGCAACAACTCAGAAAGTTATGGGTGTGTTTCAGGATCAGCAGCTTGTAGGAATAGAAGCCGATTGATTTTAAGTGCCCATTGACTTCGGGGAGGGACAACTTTTGGACCTCCTATACTGTAAAAATTTCTGATTCCAATTGGCATAATTTTACAGCAGCCGAATTAAATGGTTTTGCAATATTACGCATGTACGCTTGTTGCTGATGCTTCAGTTACAGGCTTACATCTGTGTAAACGAACTTGATATATTAGTGTAGTTGCATATAACCAGTGATTAATTGTTTAATCTGTTTATTCTTGTTGCTACGGTGATAAAATACACTGATACAATACGAAAATATGTGACGTGTGTGATGACAAGTCTTCACGTTCTTGAGGTTTTTTTTCTAGATCTGATTTTACGTAGGAACCTAATGGAGATCGGTTCCCATTCACGTAATTTTTGTCATGCGCGGCCTAATCAAATCCATTTGTAACAGAGGGGAAGACATTCTAATTTCATTAGTTCTATGGTATCGGTAATGAAGTTATTTGCTTTAAGTTACTGGTTCATAATTCCTTCGGTATGTGCTATGACAAAAACCTAATTTGTATAGACTATGCATTCTCTCCATTCATGTCACATTTTACTTTTTTTAAATTACTGTCTTCTGTTGCAACAAAACTTTGTGATCGAGTTGAAGGGACGCCAGTGACAAGGATCAGAGTTTACACTGCAAATGCATCACTAGTCATGATATTGGGAGATCGGATGGTTACTAGTTACAGGGTTCAGCAGGGACCCAGACATGATCGAACCCTTGCAAAAGAAAGTAAATAAACGTATTGACTTTGAGACGGTCTCGAGACGAGGTGTTCGAGACCGAGACTATACCCCATGGGTGTCTGTATACGTGTAGGCCTATACGACATCGGGTTCTTTACAGAAACGTCGCATCCGTGAGAAAACGGTGCGAGATCCAGCCGAGAGTTTTGGTTAAGTCGAGTAGTGGTGGAGAGTCCAGTCCATCCCTGCCGTCCGCCCTGTATACACCGTACAGCCGATGAGTGTCGTCCCGTCCCGTCTACTTGAACTTGAATATCTTGAGGAAGTCGTGAGCGCTGGCGTCGACGACGACGAGGTTTTCGTGGCGGTTGATGGAGACGGACTTGGGCGTGTAGACGTCGGTGGTGATGCAGCGGTTGAAGGCGCAGGTGACCGGGCGAGTGGCGAGGATGTCGCTCGGCCGGTACAGCAGTACGCGGCTGTTGCCCTCGTCGCAGACGATCAGGTTCGACGAACGGTCGAAGCACAGGCCCGACGGCTTGTTCATCTCGTCGTCGCCCGCGCCTCGCCGCTTCCCGCCGATTCTAGACGCGCATACGGCACGATAAAAAGGTATACGGTAAAGTGTGCCATATACTCCAACTGGAATGTAGGCGGCGTTCCTATAGGCCGTGAACCCGTAGGTGGTAATACCACTAGACCCTACTGTCTGTGACGCATGGCCAGTGCGACGCCAGACTATAAGGTTACCTTCCCAGCTTACGCTGGTAAGCTACCAAATTTATCCGGTACGATGGAAGTAGAACGTTTATTTGCTGTTCAACAATAGCCCACAAACGTCAATACAACATCACCGGGCTGTGACAGTCTAGCAATCAATAATGCGATAACGGAAACACAGAAGCATGCAGCGAATATAATACAATAGGCTATGCACTATTACCGTTGCCGTGGTGACGGTGTGGGTATAGGCGGCGAGTGCTGTTTGTGCATCGGATTGTACACTAACTACCTCTGTCAAGGAGGTTATGTTTTCACCTCTGTCTGTTAATGGGATTACTCAACACTACTGATCAGCTATTTATTAAATTTTATGGAATAGTTCGACATAGTCCACAGACCAATCGATTAGATTTTGAGTGACCTTGACCTAAGGTCAAGGTCAGTAAAGGTCAAAAATTGTTTTTTTTCCGAATAACTCCTTTGAAAATTGCCGCAAAGAAGTCGCGACAAAAATTTAAAATGTAGGTTATTCAGTTCTCTAAATATTTCTAACTAGAACTGGCAGTTTCAATGATCGGTAGAGGTCAAAGGTCGAATGGGTCGGGCCACAATGAAAATGGACTATAACTCGCAGAAAATGCAACTACTGAACTTGAATGTATTAAATGACCCGACTTTGTAGAGATTTGCGCTCTCCGAGTGCTTGAAGTTGTAATTATTCAATTGCAGTTAATTACAATATTCATCCAAGTAACTGTAATTGTCTTATTTGAATTGCAATTAGGCCTACATGAAACTGTAATTGAAGCTGAAATCTGTGTGACTGTAATTTGCTTTGTGTAATTGTGTAACGTTTGTACATCTGTTGGCCGTGAGTCATCGTATATGTGGCGCCGTCGTCGCCACGCCTCTGTCTGGTTCGATCATTACCTGCAGAGGAAGTCTCCGTTTCGCTCGTAGACGTGGATCGAGTTGCCGTCGCCGTCCGACACGTATCTGAGTCCGTGCTCGTCGATGGCGACGTCGGTCGGCAGCTGGAGCGGTAAGGACGGCGGCGGCCGGAACTCGCCGATGCAGACGCCCGTACGCACGTCGTGCTGCGATACGCGGCGGGTGTCCTGCAGGCAGTCAGTCGCGGCGTCCGATTAGGTGCAGTGGTTTGATTGCAGGAGGTAGGGGGAACTCAGTCCCGCTCTGGTTTACGCCCCCTTACTATGTAAGACCGACGGTCTTAGACCACATCACTGGGCAAGGGGGTCTGCAAGGCAATGGCGTCGGAGTCAGGTTAAAAGTGGGGGATAAATATTGAGAAGAGTGAAGGGGTGGGGTCTGGGGAGGGGCTGCAGTGCCCTCCCTGTTGGGGGTCTGGGGGCTTGCCCCAGAAAAAAAAATCAATTTTGTGCTAAAAAAATTATGCAATTCTGAGCATATGGTACTTCTTTCCTATATTACAGCATAAGAACTTTCAGCGCATCAGAGAAAGTAGGGGGATTATCCCCCCAGTCCTAGAAGTGGGAGACTTATCCGCTGCCCACCCCCTGCTCCGACGCCTATGCTGCAAGGTTGGTGCCTTAGGAGGTGTGAGGAGTGGGTGTATGACGTGGTCGGGATTTTTTAGAGCTGCTTTGAACAGAGTAATATCTGATGATTCAAGTAACTCGTCGATCGTTTTGGGGCTCCACTCTGGCAAAAACCCGTAACG
>Ga0049107_10000816_pt1 | contig 10315 bp, 12 predicted proteins | sample WorMetilPIANOSA1_FD_61187 | JGI IMG/M metagenome (GOLD analysis project Ga0049107, IMG submission 61187) | Marine gutless worms symbiont microbial communities from Max Planck institute for Marine Microbiology, Germany - Olavius ilvae PIANOSA.1 | ecosystem: Host-associated > Annelida > Digestive... | reverse complement strand
AGTTAACTCTAATTTATCACTTTTGTAAATAATTTGTTTAAATGTAGCATAAAGGTGTCGTATGTAAATTACGAAATATTTTTCATCTAATCACATTCAATTAACGGCAATGCCTTTCACATGCCTTTCTCTGCATAAAAAGAAAAATTGAAGAAAACCACTGAAACTATTTTTTCCTTCAAATTTTGATGAGTGGGAGCAGTCCCTAAGACAGCATGAAGGACCATCATAGATTCTGTACATTTTTCTCTGAACATAAACTTGTACCAGTTTTTCAAAACTTTGCAGACAAGGCCCACATGCATAAAGACAAGACAGCAGCTGAGCGACTGACAAGTAACCTGTTTGCAGACAAGGGTGATCTGCGCATCTGGATTGCGAATCTTGTGACCTTCATCGAGAATGACATAGTGCCAGTCATGATTCAGCAGCAGGTCCTGATGTATCAGTGCCGTGCTGTATGCCGTGATCAACACTCCACGACATCGCACAATGCCATTCACCAACACAGTCTGTATGTAACATGCAACAGTCCACGACAATCACTGCTACTAACATAATTATTATCTGTCTGGTAGAGAAAAACATAACTGGAAGCCTTCACCGAGTGATAGCAACTGGCCTGAACTGAGACAGTTCAAGTTCTAGAAAAGTGGCTAGTAAAGCAAAAACCAAAAGTAATAATAGCAATAGTATTAGTATTAGTATTAGTATCAGTAGCAGCAGTGGCAGAGGCGGCCATGGCGGCAGTGGTAGTGGCTGTGGTAGCAGTAGCAGTAGCAGAAGTAGTAGTAGTTGTTTTTGTAATTGAAGGGATCTGTGAAAGAACCGAATAAGTTCCACATCTATGAAACTGAGAAAACCACTCATAAAGCCAGTGATGCAGCAGAATATATCGAGTTGTTCGGTTCTTTCACCTGAGATCGTCATGCACGACGCATTTAATGTTATTCTCTGAACATCTGCCGATATATGCATCGTCGTGCATGATGATCTCGGGTGAAAGAACCAAACAACTCGATATATTCTGCCGCGTCACTGGCTTTACGAGTGATTTTCGTCCGCCGCAAACGTCCGCAGATACATGCGTCGGGCATGATGATCTCGGGTGAAAGAACCGAACAACACGTTGTAATAGGTTTTGGAGAGCTGGCTGCAGTCGATTAGAATACGTAGACATTCGTTTATTATACTAAGCGAATTTAACTAATAATATTTTAAAACACTAAAATCTGACACTCCCCTCCCACCAGTAAACAGAACATTGGAAACAGAACACGATTGAGTGATGGGCGGAAAAAAGAAATATATCAATATATTCGGTTCTCTCACGGAGCCCTTCAATTATTCCTTCAGTGGTGACACATAGGCTGTACTTCCTGTAAAACTATCTCGCACCAGCAATCCCCATAGGTTGTTCATTGATCTTTGGAGGACCCAGCCTTATCGGGAGTGATCTGCAGAAAAATAGGCAATTAATCAAAAGCCAACGAAAGTAGTAGCAGTAGCAATAATAGTAGCAGTAGCAGCAGCTTCATGTAGAACCTCAACCCTTAATCACTGAGCTATGACTTCTCCTGCCAAATGACTAGTGTAAAAATTGACGATACCGGTATCACAGTATGGTATTTTAATGGCCATTTTCCATTTAGCCAGTACCAGAACGTCTCCATTCTAGATTTTATTGGAGATAAGGATGATGGAGGAGGTGGCGACAACTACAGCTATAAGACGTGCAAAGCTCCAAATTGTCTCCACCAACAAACGAACATCCAGTTTTTTACAGGCTGGATGCCCATCCTGTCTCCCAACCAACAGTGTCAGAGCACTGAAGGAAAAATTACAGTTACAGTATATTGCTGTGTATTAAGGCAGCATACCTCTGAACAGTTGTATGAACCTGTAGAGTGTAACACGGACGCACGAACCACAGGAAGCCAGCAGTGGAACTCCTTAACCCACTGATGCATCACTGTAGCAGGGCAGATTATCAGTACCGGACCAAGACCCACGTAACTGCAGCATGCAACACACACACAATAGCATTAATGTATCCGATATATAGCATATGAATTAATGCAATAGAACAACAGTGTGTCACAAACTGCAAATACTACAGCCCTCTCAGTCTTGAGACTTTGGAAAGGCATACATAAAAGCAAACATAACATTAGCAGAAAGACAAATCTCACAACAAACTGTGACAAATGAATACTGTAACAATAAAATATTGAGAAGTTAGCAATTTAGTCTACACATACATATGTACTCCTGAACACTATTTGTCATAAGAAAGTATATACTTACAATATTACATCGTTTGGTTTGAATAAAAAAGTTGTAAAAAAAAGTGATGGCCCATAAAGGATGCAAACCTCATGCCATTCAAGTTATCAGTTAGCTATGTGCTGAGCTATTTGGCAACGTCCTACACCTTGTTGCTGTATCTCAATTGTGAGAAGATCTAAAATGTGCCCATTCACTGGGCCTCCCATGCAATTGAAGAGAAACTGAACCCGATTAGAAAAATTTTGCTCCTCATGATGTCATATTGGGCCATATTTGGTTGCTCCATGTCAAATACAGTCAGGCTAAAAAATCACCCTGGAAGGTGAGAGGGGGTCGCTGAACTTCCAAAGAGCCACCATCTCCCCATAGTGTCTTATCATGCCAAATTTGGTTACTTTACATCAAACGGCATTAGCGAGAATCTTGGACAGTAGTAGTAATTACAGCAGTCTTGTCAGGATTACTACTTGACTACATCATTAGTTTACTACCACTACCACTACTTTTGGATTCTGCTTAACCAGCCTATTGTTACAGAGATTACTCTAGTATAGTTCCAGGTCCTTCGTAGGCAAAGTTTGTATGTTAAAAAACTTTAGTGTGTATTTAGAAGCTTTTGTACTGTCATGCCATTGTTATTACACTGTGCGCTAGCTAGCTGTGGTGCAGTGTATTGTAATCGTTCCTGTCTGTGTGTGGGTGGGTGTGTTTGTTTGTGTGTTTGTGAGTCTGTTACCACGATAACTCGAAATTACGAGCATCGATTCTCGCCAACTGGGTTTGTGGGTAAAGGTAGTGACCATCTCCAGCTGATTAAATTTTCCATAGAAAGCAGCAGTAAAGCAGCAGTAGCAGCAGTAAAGCAGCAGTAGCAGCAGCTTCATGTAGAACCTCAACCCTTAATCACTGATTAAGGGTTGTCACATCAGCAGTATACTAATACTAATACTATATACTAATATACTAGTATACTAATATACTAATACTAATGAAACCCATATTTACCAACATGACCCGTTTTGATATTTTGGGACCCCCTCTATATCTTTGCTACTGGTGAAGCTACGAATGAGCTATACACATTTTCAATTTCACCCATGACCTTCCATATCCATACGTGCTGTTTGCTGCCAGCTTGAACTCACTGAAAGATAGACGAGGCCGTCTTTCAAGATCATTTTTCAAACCAATTTTGTCCATCTTCCTGTCTCCAGCACCTCCTTCCACCTCTCTGTGTATAGGCCAGGTCCTTCATAGTTCTTCCAAAGAAGAACCTTTGGTGATCGCTGGTGCAAGACTGTTACAGAGGCTTGATGCCCTTCCTGTCACCCACCCAACAGTGTTAATATAAATAGCAATATGTTTGTGTCAGGACACAGACAATCTATTTTATTCTCAAAGAGCAACAATTAAAGGTCTCAGTGACATATACTTAGATGTAAGAGCTTTGTCTCGTAATTTGCTGTGACGCAGTCCAGCAAGAAAGCCAATGATCTGTACAGTCTTGCCCAGACCCATCTCATCACCGAGGATTCCGCCAGTCTGCTGCCAATGTAGCTCCCACAACCAACGAACTCCCGTCTTCTGATACCTGCACCAAACCTACATTTCTGACAAAAACGTTCTTCGTTGTTATTCCGACAAACATTAACAAACAGAGTTGTCCACAAGTATTATCCGTTGTTCAACACAGACATCAACAAACGTACTCTCCCCTTTGTTTAACCAGCCTATTTTTTTGACAGTAGTCACTGATTAGGCCACAAGTTACTCTACGAAACCTTTGGGATTGCTGCAGTGAGATTTTTGGAGGTCAGACATCGTTACTAATGCCCACTCAACAGAGTCCAAGCACTGAAGATGATCAGATATGAATATTATGCTATGCCTATATTCTGTCAACCATTTTTCCAGGTGGACCTTGGTTAGCTGGTACCAGAATGTCTCCATCCTGGATTTTATTGGAGCTAAGGATGATGGAGGTGGTGGCAGCATCTGAAGCTATAAGACGTGCAAAGCTCCAGTCAAATCATCACCATCAGCAAACCAACACCCATTTTTTACAGGTCGGATGCCAATCCTGTCGCCAAACCACGTCGAAGCACTGAAGGGAAACTGTACGGTAATGCATAGCACTAGAAGAAAATAAAACGTCAGCAAGTCTTACTCACCGGTACAACTTCTTCCATATCCGTCCTGAGACCGAGAAGCCACTGTCAATCTCTATATCACTGCCAGACTCAGTGTCAACACAGTTATTTAATGCATTCTCTCTCTGCCGACGAATTTCATCCTTGTGAAGTTTTCTGTTTATAGACAAACACTGTCAATGCATTACTATCTCTTAATGAAAAGCTGTCAACTGAAAAAAAATATCATGTTATGACTGGATGCCACAGGTCTTCCAATGAAAAACCTTTGGGAATTGCTAGTGCAAAATTTTTTACAGGCAAGATGTCCTTCCTATCACCAACAGAGTCAAAGCACTGAAGAAATAAAAAAATATCAATACTGATAAGCAGAAATCATTATAAAATGCATTAAATTAAGTGCAAACTAAATAGCAGCGGTTTTGTACAGGACATTCCAAACAATGCCCCTTAAATGTCATGCAGTTCCCCACTAGAAGGCTTGAATGTGTGTAAATGTAAAGTTGGATTTTTTCTGGAGTAAATGTGCTATTTTGGCTCTAGCCCAATCGCATTTGCCAACAGTGATTCATATGAGAGATGGAAACCCATATTTACTAGATGATTATTAAGTGCCTGAATCATTGCTACTCCATAAATATACTAAAAACCAACTGATAAAATTATTAAACACCAAACAATTACATTTGTTGTTGACTATACAACGATGCACATTACACAAAGTATTGTTATTTATTCGAAGAAAATGATGTTCCAGATTACCTCATTCTAGACTGATAAAAGTCTTCATTGCCGTCATCAATTGCAAGCATATCTTTCAGCCGCGACTTTCTAAGTTTACTGCTGTTTTTGCGATCATACCCATCTTGGTCACTGTCGTATTCCTTGTGATAACCAGCCTTCATTCTGGACTTTCTCGATCTCTTCTTTGGTACTTCATCAGCATCTACACAATCATATATAAAAACCTTGCTTTTGCAACTGAAGTATTAGTTAAATTGTAATTAAAAATAGATATTCCTGTAAATTCAAAAAGAAACTGTATCAAAGCTATGTAAGCAAGTTACTGCATACTGGTAACACTGCCACAAATTGAACTTCTGACTTGTCACTAGCAAGTAAAACCCATTGACTGTTGAACCATCATGTCATACAATAAGCTAAATAAGTTTAACTGTGTTAGGATGCCTAACACATGCAGAAGCATAGGCAAATGCATCAATGTTTATGTTTATCTTAATGCATTTTGACATACATTTTATCTATTGTACAAGAATTCTGTCTCTCCCAACCTGAACTTGCATATTCTTCAGACTCGTCATCAGGTCTCCACTCCACATCGCTGTGCGTCACTGTCTGTGATCTCGTATGCTTTGACTTCTCGGCATGCTTTGACTTTGACATGTCCTCAGTTGCACAGTGTTCAGGTGTGTCACGACCTTCCATGCTGATGTGACTTGCAGATAATGTAGCAGCAGAGGATAATGCTCGTTGACGTTTGCTCTGAAATTAACAACAGCCGACATAACTTCATTTAAACAACATTAAGTGACTGGTGAATGCTATGGGGTGTGATTCTGTTTGGGTTCTACCAATAGTAATGGTTCAGCTCAGTTTGGGTTCTACATATTTTTCTAGCATATCTAGTTCTGTTTTGGTTCGGTTCTTTCCGAAATGTGGGTTCAAGTTTAGTTCTATTCCCACCCCTACTTATAAACCAGTTACCAGTTGTTTCTAAAAGGTCCATCTCAAACCTGGTATCTGTCAGTATGGGAAAATTTTTTGACTACATTAGTGAACGGCTAATCTTTGGCTTAAACGTAATGTGTATGTGAATTTGCTTAACCATAAAAATCCACATCACAAGGTTCTTGTTCACTTTGGGTTATTTACATTCATAGGTTTGGTTCAGTTCAGTCTGCTTCAAGTTCTACATATTTTCAGCATATCAGTTCTGGTTGTGTTCGGGTCTTTCCAAAATATGGTTTTTGGTTTAGTTCATTCACTTCAAGTCCAGTTTTGTAATCCTGTTCTCATCTCTATTTTACATCGCATATTTAAAAAGGAATGTTTGTATGAATAACGGTGTCAAACAACGCCCAGAATTTACCTCAGCACTGTTGTTCATCATTGTACCGAACGGTGTCATTTCTCCACGGCGCACCAGCGACTGTTCAAGACTGTCAGCACCGTCGTCTCTCAGCTGCTGCAGCTCGTTACATGCACTGTCAGATTCACCAGCTGCAAACAGAAATGCCACCAAATTAATACATTTATTCACCTCGTTATATACACATTCTACCCGCAAGCCACACGTTAGTTAAATTAAAGTTAAATTACACATATTGCACAATACATTATGTGTAAGCAAAATGAGCAAAAAAGAAACATCCATGTCATTATTGAGCTGTGTAAATGAAAAATGTCTCCGGTACTTTATTATGCATAAGTTCACATGCACACTCACACTACATTTTAACTGTCATATGAGAGATGGATACCCAGATTTACTGGGTGATTATCAAGTGCCTTCATTAGCAGCAAAACAGTGAGTCAATAAAGGTATTTTGCATGCAAATGCAAATTATTATGCACCAAAAACGTATAATATAAATTCAAATGACATGCTTCTTAAAATTAGACCTCACATATCACTAATTTATTCTCAGGTAGTGTACCAACACACATACTAAGGTGAGGTGGGAAATTATGCATGTGTTTATAAGCTATTATTTTCAGAATATTGTGTGCCAAAAAGTATGAACATTGTTTCAAGCTGTTATAAGTTACAGAAGAAAAGCAACATTTTAGGACACATGGTATGAAGGAAACAGCTGAAAAATAGCTTAACTAACTTTAATGACAAAATAGAAGTACATACATTTAATTGTTGAAAGAATATCAGAGTCAATGACTTCCAGCTTTTTGAGTACAGTCTTTTTTCGCACAGTCAGAGTCTGGAGACGGCTGTTCTGCTCCAGCAAAACAGTGAGTCAATAAAGGTATTTTGCATGCAAATGATTAAATGTAACACATATAAAATATTTACAAACAAACAAGTGGTATGAAAAACTGTTTACACATTTACTCATAAATGCTGACATCTTGTACATATGTCACATACCGGTAACAACTAATTATTAGCATACTCACAAAATAGTACTACATGGTGTAATAACTGCCTACATTGCAGTTATTTTGATGCTGTTGGTCTGGCAACAGGAAAGGAAATCAGCCTGACAGAAATTCTACTTTGAGAATTCCCAGAGAGTCTCCTTTTAAAGACCTTTGAAAACCCAGTCTGACTAAAAATGGCTCCAGAATACTGGGCTACAATATAAAAACTGACATTATTAGTAAATTGTAAAAAATGCATGTCTTACTCAGACGCATTGCTCAGACACATAAACCATAGTAAACACGGCAATATTATGCTCACTTCATTCAAAAGAAAAGAAGCTCAGCTGATGCTGACAAATGCGCGTGATGCATTTAGAGATCAGTCAAGGTCATCAAACATAGTACCATTCCATATGTTAGGTATAGTTTCCCAATCCTCTTGTGCAATAGTAACTTTGTCTTTAAGATGCGCCGTTTTTCCGATATTCGACTTCAAAAATGCCGTGAACTTGAAAACCGGGTTAGGATCTGTCAAGGTCATTGGGAATATCACCATTCGATAGAGCGCATACGACTTCCTATTGACGTTCTATAATAACCATGGTTCTATCTCGTGTCGTTTCTGAGATATTCAACGTCGAGAAATGTTGTGACCTTGAAATCTGGGTCAAAGGTCACTCAAGGTCATTGAAAGTGGTACCATTAGATAGATTGTGTATGGTTTCCTATTAGTGTTCTTTAGTAACTTTGTCCCTAAAATGCACCGGTTTTGAGATATTCGACTTGGAAGCATAAAGTGACCTTGAAACTTGGGTTTGGGGTCACTCAAGGTCATCAAAAATGATACTATTCGATCCGGCACCCATGACTTACTATTAACGTTCCATAGTAATCATCGGCCTATCTTGCACCGTTTCCGAGATAAACGGAGATTTCCTTTGAAAATCGCCAATTTTTCCCACCCCCATGTATTTATAGCCCCGCTGAAGGGGTTACCCTTGGAATTGGGTATCAGCACAGGGGTCAGAAGAAACTAAAATGATGGGAACCAGAAGGTCAAAGAAGTTTTAAGATAGGTTTAACTGTTTAGACACAATACCGGTGTGTGACAGCCAGCCAGCCAGCCATGTTGCCATAGAAAGGACTGTGCTATGCTACGCATCGCGCGGGTAAAAAGCAGAAAAGGTTAAAAGGAAATACAAACGATGAAAGTGATGCAAAATTGAAACATTAAAAAAATAAATAAAATGGCAGACTGACTTACAGCAGTGCGTTGCTGGGATTGGACTGAGATCAAACGATGCTTATTATCACTTGAACCAATGGCTGTCCCACTAAACATATCAAGCACTTTCTCTATATGAGACAGCTCTTGTTTGCAGGACCTACAAACAGCGAACAATGAACATAATAAACCTACATTATTACTGTATATCAAATTTTTATTGTTATACTTTTACTAATAAGTAAGGAAGGTCAGAATGAAAATAACAAACACAGCAGTCATACATGAATGAACTAGAATGTAAAGTTCTGTTGATGACTTGTGAAATTCAAACCTAATGTCATCTTCAATAGCTTTGAGTTCTTTTTTCAGTGCATGACAACATCTTTCACGTTCCTCACGATCGAGCATCTCATCAACTTGTGCAAGCACTCCTGTAAACATCTACGCTTTATGTACATATGAATGTTAGGCCTACTGCATATTTGCAAACAATAAGAATACTGCATGACATAACCATGAATATGAACCTACGTATCCATAATTTGAAAAAAGGCAGTAAATTAACAAAACTGAAGTTACCTTGTTCGAATTAATTAGTTAGTTGGTGTTTTACAGCACTTTCAGCACAAATAGGCTATATCAAGCCATTTACCTTGTTCAAATGTGTCTTGGTTGTACACGTGTAAATCGAGATCTTGAAGTTCAGCATTCTGCTGGCAATGTGGAACAGATTCTATCTTGTTTGTATCAATTCTAAACAATTTCCTCGTCTCTGCACCCACTACATCATCACCATCATCTTCATCAGCAGAATTATTACAAGTGTCTTCAGCAATCTCTGCCGAGCAGCTTGCCATCTTTTAGACTACTTTCGTTATTGAATCTGCAACAGTGCAAGTAAAATACAATACAATATTAAAACAAAACAAAGCTATCGTACATCTGTCAAATTACAGTTACTGTTGCTACATGTTTTCAACTGTTGTTGTGTAATTTGTGCACTTCTCTCTTCATTTTAACGCCCATTCTCCAGGTGAACCTGGGTTAGCCGGTGTTTATTGAAGCAAAGGATGATGAAAGTGGAGATGACAGCTGGAGCTACAGGTCGTGCAAAGCTCCACTCAAATCATTACCACCAACAAACCAACACCAAGTCTTTTTTTTACATAGAAATCCACTTTTATGTTACAAAGTGATGTATGCACGGCCACTGTGTATACAAGCACAACACTGTGTACACAGTAGCCAATCACAAATCACAAAGCAGTGTTCGCCGGCTGTTAGGGCACAAGCATACGCATGTGCAATTGAAGCACTGCATGGATAAACTGAGTAAGTCGACTTACCCTTCTCTTGCCCCATTACCGTTTTTGTAATATCTGGCCTGTAATCTGTTACATACTGAAAAAATTTTTGCCATGTGTGACGAGTTTCTTATGGGTTGTACGTTATTAACTGCATTTGTACACTTATGCGTGCTGTTTTCTGGCATACTTGTACATTTAGTGGCTACATTAACAGGTTATGT
>Ga0049107_10000815_pt1 | contig 10325 bp, 12 predicted proteins | sample WorMetilPIANOSA1_FD_61187 | JGI IMG/M metagenome (GOLD analysis project Ga0049107, IMG submission 61187) | Marine gutless worms symbiont microbial communities from Max Planck institute for Marine Microbiology, Germany - Olavius ilvae PIANOSA.1 | ecosystem: Host-associated > Annelida > Digestive... | reverse complement strand
CTTGGTCTCGACCCTGCTGGTCTTGGTCTTGGTCTTGGCCTCCCTGGTCTTGGTCTCGGCCTGTCTGGTCTTGGTCTTGGTCTCGGAGGGTGGTCTTGAGCAAGACCTGAGGTTATGTGTAACCGCAACGTTACTTGTGTCGAAAGTCGAAACTAGCAAGTGAATGTGCTCCACTATATACTTATTTGTTGTTTGACAGACCGATTTCGATGTTTTTGTGCATTATTACATTTACTGTAGTGCAATATTCAAATGTCGATGAATGAAAACTGTTTGTGTGTGCTGGTCGTGACCAAAATATCAAAGGTCTCGGTCTCGGTCTCGGGTGTTGGTCTTGGTCTCGACCCTGCTGGTCTTGGTCTTGGTCTCGGCCTCCCTGGTCTTGGTCTCGGTCTCGGCCTGTCTGGTCTTGGTCTCGGCCTGTCTGGTCTTGGTCTGGTCTTGGTCTCGGACTCCCTGGTATTGATAACATCTCTGGTCTGCAGTCGCGTTATGTCAACTTGTACATTAAACGAATATGAATGAATGAATGAATGACATAGAAAACAGTAACTTCTTCAATACGCAGCACAAAAAGCTCTACACTTGTAAAATGACCAACAACGTAATTAAAACAAGGTTGGCTATCGCAAACAGATCGCTCTAGCATTCCTGGTCGACCCTTAAAAACTTTCCTCAAATCTAGTTTGATCACCATGCAAAATTTGGTTGTCGATTCTCACACTGTGCGCGCATGTATTTAAGAGCTCCCAAAACTGGGGGATGCTTCGACGGTCGACCCCCCCCCCCTCGGGCCCCATTAGGATGGGGACGACGCTAACCCCCTAGAAACACGGCACTCTCCATTATTCATTGCTATCGGTCAAACTGTTTGGGCGTACGTACGTGGGTGTCCAAAAAAATTGAGGGGGACGCTGGGGTCCCACCCCATTGGGACGGGGGCGTGGCTTGATATACCCTAGAAACATCGTGACCTACCTAGCTGTTACCTTGCCAAGTTTCGTCGTTCCAGGTCAAACCAATTGGCCGTAATTTCGACGTCAATCGATGAGACAAGTTGAACATACTGCCAATCCAATATCGCCTGTGAAACATGCCGCCGTTCTGCGTGGTCGGCAGCAAGTTGTAGTACAGATGGGATACTGGCGTCTGGCGACATTGTAGCAACCGGCTGCTAAAACATTCACCAACCTATTCAGGCGTGGAATAACGCCCGTTTCATTTCTTCAGTTAAGCAGATGTCCTTTCCAGGGGTTTTTAAAAGTACGCGTAGCCCACATTTTCGTGCAGTCGGATATTTTAAGGCCGACTATGCGTAATGCTACGCATTTTTATCCTCGGTCAATGCGTAGCGTTACGAAAATATTGGCAATTTGATGGATGCATAGTGCATAGGCCTACTCCGCATCATGCTTCAGCAATGATAGTCACTACTATCGTGCGTATGTTAAGCGGAAGCATTAAGCGATGATGCGCGTCTGACGTCTGTCTGTCGCGTACATCGGGCCTAAGTCGAGAACAGATAAAATAAAAATTGGCACAGATGTAGCCCACGTCACACGTGACACCACTTTCAAGGTCAAAAGGCCAAAGGTCAACTTACAGGGGCGGGGGCATGAGGCGGCGTCCGCACAGCTTGTTATAACTGTTTTGTTGTCGCTGCAAGCTACCCATTTTTTGTTTGCACAAGGGGTAGCGTTACCCATATTTTCAGAGCTTGGAGATATACCAATTTCCAGAATGAGCTAAAAGAAACCCTGGTCCTTTCAGTTAAACATGTGACACTGACAGACTCACATAGGCGTCGCAACCGTTACCGATGAGGGACACAGGGGACCTGTACCCCAGCTCACGGTCAGAGGGGACAAGCCATGTATTTGTCACCCCCTCCCCCAGTCACACGCATAGCTGCAAGTATATACCAGTAAGTCAACGCAAGGCTAGAGAGGCAATCTGGCGGCACATAATTAAAGAAAACCCTTCGGCTCCCCCAGACCCCCTAACTGGTGGGGAGGGGCAGGCTAGCTGCCGTTCCCCCAAACGCCATCCCTGTCTTTAATTTGTATACCTATGCAAACTGTTTGCAACACTAACGAGATGCCAGGAGAGGCAATCTGGCGGCACATAATGCAAGAAAACCCTTCGGCGGCAGAGCCCATACAGCTGCTCCCTAGCTGGTGGGGAGGGGGATGGCTGCCTCCTCCCAAAAAATTCCACCCGCTCTTGGCCCTTCGGGCCTCGCCTATATCCTGCCCCTCCACTGCAAAATTAGTTCCGACGCTGCTGCAGACTCAAACAGCTTTTACTGCATGATGGATAACTACTTTACTCTGTCTATCCATAACACTGGGTTTTACAGTTGTCCACTGCGATTCTGCTATTTTACTTAGCCTATGGAAAACATTCCCATATGACCTGCATCACGATCAGATTAAGTGGTATACAAGTCAGAAGCATTAATCTTAATGTTTTGTTTAAAAAAACCTGAAGACTGTTAACAGATCTATCACACACAAATTACATGTTGCATTACGAAGTAAGACCACATCTTTTTAGAGACGTCTTTTGACTGATAACAGTGAATAACAAACAATAGAACTAATAAGACAAAAACTCAAACCAAACAAAACTGAAAAAGATAGATATACTGTAGCAACGTGAGCCATTCAGTACACTGACACTGTTGGTCAAGTCGCTGAAGGAGCATATGGCCTGTAAAACATCCTCATTCAGCAGTCCCCAACAGTTTTCCTAATGTAGAGGGCTACGGGAGACAAGCAGTAACCTCCAGAACACGCTAGCTAAACAAAAATCAAAGATGTCCCACTGAAGCCACGTGAAGGGCGAGTTGACGGCTTGTCCGTTACCGCGGCTAGCCAGAGTTGTCAGTTGAATATCATTGCCAACATCAATCAAGAAACTAAAGTTGAGAAAATACTGTTCAGATATGATAGTAGGGCAACACTGCATTGTCACCGACGCTGTTCTTAACACTTGTACAGTTGTATATGTACTGCAAAATCCTCAAACAGAAGTCCACAACTTCTACTCATACAAGTCGACCTGAATCCCTGGCTTGTAACCCAGGCTTGTATTCAGGACCTGGCTTCTATTGTTATAAATTCTGCTTCTTGTTATAAATTCTGCTTGTTCTTTTTTATGTGACTGACATGGGTAAAAATCAGCAATGACTTCCACCAATGTTCAGGTCATTGTGCTTCCTATTTATTAGTTTGCCTCTGTAATGTCATGTAGTTTGATGTTACCACTGTTCGAATCATTACAGACGAAACTGTAGCCAGCGCGTCACAATCCCAACTTTAATTACAGGAATGGCTTTTGAAGCTTTGAAGCCCGGCTAGTACTATAGGACTTCCAGCATTCAGAGAGTAAAGATCTACATTTATTTGAGTCTCTGTGAAATGTACATAAATACAACTGATCATAGTGCATACACCGGTCTGCACATAACAGCAATGTGCGTAGAAACAATAAAGCAGACACTGATAGATGTCACAGCAATACCTACTCCAGCAATTAAGTTACCAGTGTCAGTGCCAAGAAGAAGAAACATTTACATGGAGTTAGTTCATCTGCCTAAAAATCCAACAGCGATGGATTTTACGGACATTTACATTAGGTTGATACCTATAAAGACTTTTAAAACTTCAACTGCACTTTAAAACTGTCACAAGTGCTGCTTGTGATGGAGGATATGGAAAGCAAGACTACAGGAACAGTGACAAGCATCAGAATTTCTCCTCCGCATCAAGAACTTTGTCATCCATGAAGTGCTTGAAGCGCTGCACGACATGTGCAATGTTGTGTTCTCCGTGCACCTTGTTGTCACGCGTACGAATGTTCACCGTCCCATTCTGCTGCTCCTTCTCACCGACAACTGATACACATAACATCCAAACGCCGTCCAGTAACAGTTGGTAACAGCCTTTTCCAGAACAACCAATGTAAGAAATGATCAATCACGTTAATCCACACCATTATCACTGTCCTCCCAATCAGTCTTACTCATTTACCACAAACCAAGCATCTTCCAATTTTATCTTCATATTTCTCGTATCTGCCTCAACTACCTCTGCAACAAACCAATTATAACACACTATTCATTACAGCATGTATTTGTAAAAAGTGCAAGATGAACACTAGCAATACATGCATGTAATATACATGTATATACCCAGTATGAAGTTGTACTGTGCAAGTTGTGCATTGCGGATTTTCTTGTTCATTGTATCACTATCGTCGACATCAGCGTCACACACGAAACCTGCTGCACGCAATTCCTCTTGTAGCTAACATCACACAACACACATCGTGACTAAACAAGCCACAAACAACAGCTTCTGTAAAACGATGATCATCATGACAATAACCACAACCAAAAATTACTGACGTGATGGCTAGGCGGCAGCCAAACTCGCTGCATCCCGCAAAGAAGTGAAATATGCGGGTTTAGATGGTCGCTATATGTTTGCTCCCATTGCCTTTGAGTACTTGGGAGTACCAAACTCTTCAACTCGCCAGCTCCTTTCATAACTTGGCTGAAATGTCAGATTGACTAACATTTCGGGAGAAAGCCGTGAAACCAGTTATCTGTTTCAGACATGCTCAGTCTTGGTACAGCGCTTTAACGCTGTTCTTTTGGATGACAGTTTGCCAGATTGTGATTGCATGATTTACTAGATGTACCCACTTTTGTGCAAGATTTACCTAATTTTTAAACCTCCCTCGGGATCATGGTTACCAAGGGTATAAAAAAACAAAAAAGAATAAAATGTGCAAAATGTATGGAAACTAGGAGATACCTTTTCTGCATAAGCATTGAACGGCGGTGCAACTGGAATAACCACAGCTTGTCGAGGAGATATCCAGAACGGCCTGCACAACATGTGCACTATAAGCACTAATGAACATAACTCTAATAACAGTCTGTGGTACTCAACCGTTTTATACTGAATATTGTGGTTTTCATAACAAAACATTTTCTTTAATGAGAAAATAAAAAAACATAAAATTAACACTACTTACAGGCTGAGAGGTAATGTCAACCACGAGTACCAACAAGAAATCAAATGCCTTCATAGCATTTGCTCTCCCAATATAGGCAGTGCCAGATACCAACAAATAAACAGGTAACATTAATAACTTCCTCCTATTCAAGAATAAGCAACAGATGACAAAACAAACAAATTTCTACAAGACCTACCATTTACCAGCATAGTTCTCACACAGTATGGCAATCATGCGTTCAACGGAGCCAAGGATGGCGCGGTGAATAATCACTGGTCGTTTCTTTTCACTCCTTTCATCTCCACTGCACATTCAACAATTCACATTACACTGCATGTAAATCAACAAGATGAAACTTATCAACCAAAACTTGAACATAATCAGTGTCCAAAAATACAACTATAGCAGCAAAACACATACACACACACACACACTCTGTCAAAAAATTAGTCACTGTTTTAACTACTAGTCACAACAGGACAGGTTAATAGAGAAAAGTACAGCACAGGCAAATTTTCTTTAATATTATAAACAAATACAAACGGGGCCACTGAAAATGCATCATTGACAGACTAGAAAGATTGGCATGAAACTGTCATGTCATAACAGCTTCTTTGCCTGGTTCTGTCATCTTTCCAACCTGCCTTTTTGGTCGTTTTCTAGCCCTGCATTTTCCAATTCCATGTCACATGCAGCTGTTTAATAGCAAGTATTAGGACAACACTTGTAAGCCTGAACCAGAAGCCAAACAATCACCGGATACCGACACTCAGATTATTTACAGACTACAGACACCCTCCCTGTCACCCAACAAACTGATGTCAAAGCACCAAAGGCAAAAATGTTGACTGTCACTCTTCTAGAAATCAACAGCAGCTCATAAAATTAGGATTTCTGCTGAGAATATGGTAATGCCATGGCGTGTTCACACTTCAATTTTAAACTGCCACACTGGTTGATTGTTAACTTCTGCCATACAATCTTTTCACTACAAACAAATTGAAGCAATATAAGGATTGTATCAAATTCCTGGTCCTTAATTACAAGATGCATTTTCTACACAGTAAGGTTACATCGTGATACAAAATTCTTACACAGTACTGGCTCAGACACTGCCAGAACACCACTAATTGCTCCATTCGTCTTATCAAAGACGTGAATATCCCATCCTCATCAATTCACAATGTCAACGTCTGTGGTACCACTAGAACAATGGCCACATTGCCCCAAATATCTTCCATTCAAAGAGCAATTTGTAGCCAGCAATACGCACCAGACGTATGTCAAATTAAACCGCTGCGGCAACTGGAAATCCAGCTGAATGGTTGCACACTGATGAGGCCTTCGCAGTGCATCCAGGATGGTGATGTCAATCTGTTAACAGTATATCATTAAGTACACACAAACAGTGTCGAGATAATGACATTACGGACGAACTGTCACAAGCAAAATCACAGTTACTTGAAACCATGTCCATAAACACATACTGTATTGGGTAATGGCTAATTCACTGCAATGATAGCCAGATCTCCTGCAGCCCAAAACGCAGCCACCACAGCCACCAAAAATGACCTCTAACATCATCAGTTGTTCCATGTTCCATAGTGGGGCCAGGCTTATTCCATCCCGAAGGCATAGGCAGCTGAGTGGGCCCAAGCACCATCCCCAGTAAAGCCCGGCATTACGCCAGGACACTGAAGGACTGAGTAGGTGAGTGCTGAACACACTCGTGCATGCACGTGCTCTTGATAGTTGCAGCTATCAAGGCGTGTGTTGTGTACGTGTATGGCGACCTTCAGCTAACGTCCCTATAGGTAGTGTGAACCCTACAGGTTTCACCGTGCTGAGGCGTGAGGGGACGAGGAGAAGGGTACTAATTGAATGACTTGAGGCCCAGATTGTGTTCCCGGCCTAAGGAGTGCAGATGTACTGCGCAGCATGACATGCATCCAGCCTGCACCGCGGTGCACCCACCTACTCAGAGGTTCGCTGTAAGTCCAGCCCGCATCCGCAACCGAATGTTGATCATGTCAGCTGAATCTAGCACTGCAGGGAATTGGTTGAGCCTATAAACGTCGCTAATTTACGGGTCAACCAACGGTCACAGATTAATAAGGACACCGTCGAACCTTCACTGGCTGCCCAGGATATTAATCCTATAGTATACACATCTGACCTATTTTTTGCACCCCGCGCTGGATTTGTACCCAGTTCAGTCCAGCTGATTACGCCAGTCCACGTACTTAGCCTAGTGGTCGCACACTCTACTGCTAGACCAAACAGGCAGCTAACATCACCAGTTACTTCAAATGATAACAGTATGTACGGCTAATGACAATACAGTTTCTCAGCCACACTGTCCAAAGCATAAGCAGCCACTTCAATGCATTGCTTAAGATATTTAACTCTATACACCAACACCCTTCATACCTCCATACACTTGTCACTTTTAACACATCAGTAACAGTACAAAGCAGAAAGTACCGACGGAACAGCAAATGATGTTTGTTACACTACATCCTGAACTTTCTCTATGGCTGGTTTCTATGTGCAATACGAGTAAACCATGCTGCTGCTGCTGCTATGATTTTCAGTTTCAGTTTCTGTTCAATCAGCCTATTTTTCTGGCGCCAGGTGCCCTGAAAGTCTCTCAAAGAACCTTTGAGGACTGCTGATACAAAATATTTACAGTCCATATGCCCTTCCTGTCAGCCAACCAGCAGGATCAGAGCACTTAAGGAAGGAAATCATGGTACAGTGCAGACTAATGCTTCTGGTAAACTGATGTGCAAGCACATGCACTAGTAACTCCTAATACCTTGTTCTCAGTGAATTAAAATACTTAAAACTCTACAAGACTGTTAACAGTTAACTTTGAACTGTCATACCTTTGGACCATAAAACGCACCATCACCAGGATTCAGTTCCCACTTCTCACCAAATTCTTCCAAACTCTCCGTCAGTTGCTGTAAATCAAACACAATGCTGAAGCACACAAAAATATTCCTCAGTGTACGAGAAGTGGTCACTGCACAAACATGGCATTTACACATCATGCACAATCTTTTGTGTGTGTCTAATTCCAATTCGACACTGTGTTAAACTGGGTCCCCCACTCGCTGTAAAAACCCTTAACTATTGCTGTTGAGATTTATGACAATAATACGCCCTTCCTGACATCCAACCAACAGTGTTAAGCACTGAAAGCAAAGAAATGACAGTAGTTCATAAACACATTCTCGTATTGATACATCTAATAATGACAAGCATGGTGTACAAATTAAAAGAACAGCTAAGACAGAAAGTGCCACACAACAATATTGTTTGGTAAAAACTGGCATGAATTAATTTTGAATTCCCGATCTTAAAACATCAGAATAACCTTTTCTGCCATGTCCCATTCTTCTACTTCTCCAAGAAACTTGTCAGGTCGAGTTGAAAGTCTAAGCTGGAACGTAAATCCAAACACGCCATAAATGCACTTGAGGAAGTCCAAGCAATGAGCCATCTCCTCTTTGATCTGTACAACATTGTTCACATCAATGTTAATATTTAATATATTCAAATCACATTTGTTACAATATAGTGAAAAGTTGTAATAACTAGACTGTGCACTTTGTGGAGATGCAAATCCATGCCGACTCAAAGGCAAACCTGCTCTGGATGACTTCACTCTGTGGGCTAACCATTCTATGAAGTGTCACGGAAATACCAGAAATACCATATGAATTTTTCACAGAGAATTATGTTGTGACAGCCGACGCATTCTGGCATGATTTTGATCCACAGGCAACAACTGCCCACTTTTGTGCACAACTGCACTGTGCACAGAATTAGAACTTCCGTAGCTGCATCCATTCCACAGATATGACAGGGCTGCCCCCGACCCTTTGAACCAAAAATCAATATGTTTTGACTGTCGAGAACTACTATTATGCCAAGTCTCAAGTGGTTCTAACCGGGGGTTTTCATTTCATCGTGCTGACACACATGCCCACACACATTGTGACAAAGTGATCGCTATATCCACACTGCCATATGTCGTCAGCATGGACAACAAATGATCAAATTAGCTCAACTGCTCAGCCTCACTCATTTGATGTCAAACTGCAGATGCACACACACACATAATAAGTGCTGACTTCATCAACACCTGGACGAGCACTTGGGGCAGAGCATACATAGCATATCATCAACAGCAGCTCAGCAGTCCCATCACCACAAACTTCCCTTCCCCACGGGGTACTGGCCTGACCAGAGGCTTGAAAACCATCCCCAAAGGTAAACAGGAGCAACAGTGATCAAAGGTTGGTTCGTTGGTGTTTAACAACATTTTCAGCACAAATACGCTATATCGTGTCATGGGTGTACGAAATATATATTGTGTAGGGCCGGGGTGGGGGGGGGGTGGGGACACATAGCAACATAGAGAAACCAAACAAAAGAAAAATACACACAAACACGCTCTTCAACTTGGGCTTTGTGGAGGTAATTTCCTCACCATGTTAAGGTGTCCTCAGAGGGGTCTTTCCAGCCAATCACTTGGCAAGTACTGACAACTAAACCAAAGCAACCAACACACATCAACATATAACAGAATACAACAACAGACAAAGAATCCTTACTACGCGACGATACACAATGAATACGCACAAGAAAATCCTAGGATAAATCGACAGGACAGACAGAAGGTCACGTTCCCTGGATCTGCTAACCCCAAGAAGATCCCCCAGCAGTACACTCCCGCTACACACACAGAAGCAGTGCACTTGGGGTCTTCCATGCCATCCATTCCATCCCCCAGCAGTACACTCCCGCTACACACACAGAAGCAGTACACTTGGGGTCTTCCATGCCATCCATTCCATCCCCCAGCAGTACACTCCCGCTACACACACAGAAGCAGTACACTTGGGGTCTTCCATGCCTGTTTCTGACCACTGAAGGCTCCTGGAACCACCTTGGGGGAGGGTCGCCAAACCTCTCATCAGCCCACTGATGCCAGTACCCCTACAGTGATCAAAGACAAGGATGGAAGATGCCAGGTGAGCTTGGGGTGAGCAAGTCTGTGGAATGCAATAGTTCTTCCTGCAGGGCTCTGATGCTGCTGGTTGGACAGGAACGGCATCTGGCATGCTTAAAGCTGGGCTTGGTACTGGTTTGTTGATGCTGACAATTTGACAATAGCTATACATGTCTCTAACTCCAGTTGTCACTACCAGCTCCATTATCCTTGACAATAGCTATACATGTCTCTAACTCCAGTTGTCACTACCAGCTCCATTATCCTTGACAAT
>Ga0049107_10000814_pt1 | contig 10329 bp, 8 predicted proteins | sample WorMetilPIANOSA1_FD_61187 | JGI IMG/M metagenome (GOLD analysis project Ga0049107, IMG submission 61187) | Marine gutless worms symbiont microbial communities from Max Planck institute for Marine Microbiology, Germany - Olavius ilvae PIANOSA.1 | ecosystem: Host-associated > Annelida > Digestive... | reverse complement strand
AGACGAATATGACCAAGAAACTGGAGTCCCACAAGGAAGCATCATATCTACAACACTGTTCATCATCAAAATCAATAACATTACAAAATCTTTACCTCCGAATGTCCATCACTTTCTCTACATTGACGATTACGTTATCTGCTATAGTTCTAGTAACATGAATATCATTAAATGGAAATTACAACAAACCATTTATAAACTAGAACAATGGGCAGACCTTAATGGTTTCAAGTTTTCTCAAGATAAAACAAAAGTAATTCACTTTTGTCACAAAAGGAAACTCCATCCAGACCCAGAGTTGTACCTCAATAAACATCCTATCTCTGTTGTTAAAGAGATAAAAATTCCTTGGGTACAGTATTTGACAGCAAATTAAACTTTAAAGCTCACATACTTTATTTAAGAAACATATGCCTAAAATTTCTAAATCTCTTCAAGATCATTGCTCACAAAGACTGGGAAGCAGACCAGAAAACTCTCCTCACTTTATACAGAACACTAATTCGTTTCAAACTAGACTATGGCTCCTTTATTTCTGATTCAACTCGAAAGTCTTGTCTCTCAACTAAATACCGTAGCCAATCAAGCCCTCCGGATCTGCACTGGTGCATCCGAACCTCTCCAATTAGTAGCTTGCAAGCCATCTCGTCTGAACCACCTCTACACCTACTTAGAGAAAAACTAGCTATGAAATATATTATCAAACTACAAGCAAATCCATCTAATCCAACATATGATACCATATTTCGTCATCAACTATCTCCTCTATTCAACATAAACCGGAAAGCCATCCCTCCTCTCACTATCAGGATAACTTCTCTCTCATCTCTTAATCCTAATAACATTCCATTTGTCACAACTTAGTTCTCTCCAGTCCCACCATGGACTCTTAAATCCCCTACAATCCTCTTCAACTTAACTACAAATATCAAGGCAAATATAACCCCAGAAGTTTATCAAGCCCTTTACAATGAACTCAAACAAGCCTATCCAAAACACCAAGAAATCTTCACAGATGGTGCTAAAAGTTCAAACAAAGTTTCGGCAGCAGCTGTTTTTCTCAATTCAAAACTAGCATTCTCTATTAACTTACCAACTATGTCAAGTATCTTTACGGCAGAACTTACAGCTATAAAAATAGCTCTATCCAATATACACAAAACAAACCACAAACTCCATATCCTATTTTCCGACTCTTAAGTCAGCTCTGCAATCAATTTTTCACAAAAATATCAGTAATCCCATAACTCCAGATATCCTCCTTAGATATAACGACCTGTATAATCACCACTACAATATAATTTTCTGTTGGATACCAAGTCACATTGGTATCAAAGGTAACACCAAAGCAGACAAATTATCACGTGTTACTACAATTTCCTCCACACAAGTACTTCCTATTCCACCTTCAGATGCTCTCCCTACTCTTCGGAACTACATCTGTACCAAATAGCAAGCTACTTGGGATTCTTTCCCAAACAACAAACTACAAAATATTTCCTAAGCTTCAACATCTCCCACCATTGCACCATTCTTATTCTAGAAAAGAACAAGTTATTTTAAATTGACTTCTAATCGGTCACACTCATTTAACTCATTCCTACTCACTTAATAAAGAACAACCCCCAAACTGTAACTACTGTAAATCTCTTTTAACAGTCAAACACATCCTAACTTCATATTCTGCATACAATAATATTAGAGAAAAACATTACTCCAACTCCCAGCTCCCACACATCTTAACCAACATTTCTAAACAACACATCATTAACTACCTATCAGAGATAAACTTTTTTAAAACAAAGTTTAACTTTCTCTATGGCACGATATGGCCTATTTGTGCTGAAAGTGCCGTTAAACCCCAACCAACCAACCAACCAACCAACGAATTCAACATAAACTGGAAAGCCATCCCTCCTCTCATTATCAGGATAACTTCTCTCTCATTTAGTATCAAACCCCAACCAACCAACCAACCTTAACAGATAACTCCCTATCCAATACCATACACCATTTCTCAGCACCTCACAAAATGCGCTGCATAATCTCACAAATAATAAACGCTACTTTACCAACAACAAGCATAACTCCATCGTCAGCAAAGCCCTGTGCAAAAACACCTCGTTTGCTGAAATGGTACAAGGTAGGCCCATGGTTACTATGGATCAATAGAAAGTTATAGATAACCAATCGATCCGTGTTAGTTCCAGTGGCCTAGGGTGACCTTGAAAGGTGGGATATGAGAGGCCTATTTTTCCCACAGTTCTCCATTCGTACACTCATACTGTTTGACCTAGAATAACCAAATTGGGTATGATAACACGTGGGGAGAGGCATCTTTCTAGGGGGTCAGCCACGGCTCCAGCATCCTCCCAATTTTTTTCAGTCCTACATGTGCACAAATGGTATGAAAAATAGTGACAAAAGTTTGTTTGGTGATCAAACTAGACGAGAGGAAAATTTTTACTTGGTCAACTGTGCCCTCTGCTCTGACCAAAAATTTTGGTGACGTGAATGCTGATGCGGTAGCTGACCTTCTTATTTGTACAAAATTTAGTTTGTTAGTTGGTACAGCAGCATTAATGTACGCTTTCATTACCAGGTTTTCCCAGCATCTGAAGCACAGTTTTGTGTGCCTTGTTTTCTACAAGAGAAAGTAGTTGTAAAGTTTTACCATCAAATAAGACTCTGGATTGGTTGTTTACATAGGGAAAGCAAGCAAATGTGGAAGTAAAATTATCGATAGAAGTTCATGCAAACTTGCTGTAATTTTGCTGTCAGTTGTACAGATGACTCTAGTGACAGTGATGTCGATGTGCCCATGTGTCCAGTACCAACACCAGCTGTGAACACGGAGAAGCAGTCGTTAATGCTGAAATCTTCGAAATCCAAGTATTGTTTGCTTTTATGAAATTTGAGTTCTGAGGCAACACTTGGGAGTTTAATAAACTTTTCAGTTAAATAATTGCACAGTAGTCAGTTATGCAGTTAGACAATACTCATTAAAAATTTTAACAGTTAAAAACACTGCGGATACTTTATCTTGGCAGAAAATTGCTTTGCTTGATTTTAGTACCAATACTTGAAAATATGTTCTCTGCATATCTGCATAAATTGCATTTTACCGCAAGTAGTATAAATGGATATTATAATTTTATTATTACCTGCGCGCCGTAGGCCGCAAGGTCTTGTGGTCATCGGCGTGTGTCTGTCAGTGCGCACTGCCAGCGCGCAGGTTTGTGTCCCGCTCGGACACAGCAGTTTATATTGTTCATGACTGTTAACAGTTTTTGAGAACTTAATCATTTCGGACTGTTTTAGACATTGTTCAATGTAGTGATTGAAATTTAATGAATTATACTGATACAGACTTATCACATTAATGTGGTAATATTAATATTGTTAAAGGCTAATGTTTTAAAACTTAAAAATATTGAAATTTCTTAATTGCTATTAGATCTGTTTGTGTGCTTCAGTGGTTTGGTTAATGCTTAACAACAAACACAGTGAATATCATCCACAGTGAAAGTTATGATATTATGATGTTCTTCAGTTGTAACTTGTAAAGGATACTTTTTGTACAGTTATAATTATCGGTTATTTGTGATTATCTCTGATATCCAGGTGTCCTCAGCTTTCATCAAGTCTGCAGACCCATATAGATACGAACAATCTGTACCTGCAGCGGCTAATGTCTACTAAACTAACCGATTTTAAAGAAGCTCACGATAAGGTAGTTTTAGTTAACTATGTACTGCATACTGAATCTGTCGGTTATATAACTTCGTGTTAATCAAAGCAGACCTAGTAACTGGACAAGAGTGGTTGGTGGTCACTGCCAGATTAGCTCTGTCTGGACATTGCATACTGTTGACATTATGATGATTGTATAGTCGTAATTGTGAAAATATGAAAATCATTTGTTCTTCAGGGATTGCAGAAAATCAGTGCAATAATGATATGAAGGCATTTGTATAGAATGGTCCAGTTTGTTTTCACATAAGTTGGTCGCAGTGGTCTAGCGGTAGCATACCTGACTGCAGTGCGCAAGGTCCTTGTATTGAATCACGCTGTGGGCAGTTGTGTTTATAGTAAAAACCACTGATTTACAGTCTTAGGCATGGGCTGTGTTCACCCTTCCTGCAGTGCCTAGGTCAACTCAGCCTTCTACCATCTATGAGACAGTAAATGAGTATCAGCTTCCGGGCTGAGTAATAATAATAAATGGCGATGATGGTTGTAGACGATAGCTGCCTAAAACAGGTGGACTCACAGCCCAAGTGAGGTGGCTTGATCTGAGGGTTGGCAGATGCTTGGCGCTGTTCTACATTCACCAGATGAAGCGATTGAACTCTCACAATGACCTCGGTCATGATAACAGCACTATAAATATTGTTGTGGTTTTAATAATAATAATATTATTATTATTCGTGATTTTTAAAGCTAGAAGATTTTTATTGAATGAGTTAATGCTTTGTATATTGCCATATATCACTTTAATTTTTGTTATACCTTTTGTAGTCTGGATCTGAAACAACTGAATCACGGCCTCTATTCCCACAGAGCAGACGCCAGTTGAAAAAGCAGAGACGAGTAAGTAACTTATATTTAAATTGCTTAAACTTGCAAATCGGTCTGCAAGTGAAAATGTCATTCAGCAATAAATGCACTTTGGTTATTACTGGTGGTTTCACTTGCTTTAAGGGAATTGCATTGTTGTTGACATTGCTAAAGTTTAACACACTTGTTGGATATAATACAGATCGTTCTTATCTTTTTTAGCTACTGAATAAAAAAATTAACCAATTAATTAAGGCATTTTAAAAGGAGCAGCCATGGCTCAGTGGTTAAGGTGACAGACTTGCACTCAGCAAACCTGTGTTCAACTCGCGCTGGTACCCATATGAGTTATTGGTGGCGGCAGGAAGGGCATCCAGCCTAAATTGCTCCCATATGCCAATAAGTCCTACCTCAGTAGCCCCGTGCAGGCTCCAGAGTTGTAAGAATAGACCTGCTTCTTTTCTTAGCCAGATGTTATAAAAGGCGACTAAACCAGGTTCTGTCTCTCTTATATCTTAGCATTTTTTATTGTGTTGCTGTTTATTCGGGCCCCTTTTTATGTAATGTTAATTTGCATTGGTATGTGTTCTGTCTTTTGGTTGTTTGGTTAAGTTGTCAGAATGTCAGTACTTGCCAAGTGATTGGCTAGAAAGGTATGGTATAGTAGAGTTTAACGTCCCACTCGACACAGTATAGGTCATTTCGGAGACGAGATTGGCTAGAAAGACCCCTCTGAGGAAGCCTAACTATGGCGAGGGGATTGTCTCCAGAAATCCCAGGCCGAAGAGTGTTTATGATTTTCTTGGTTTATTGTAATCTTTCATTGTTTAATTGTATGATGTGTTTGTCTTTTCTTCCGGCATTACGTGATATATTTCATACTCCTATGACATGATATAGCCTGTTTGTGTTGAAAGTGCCGTTAAACACAAATCAACAACCTACCTTCTTCTTTCAATAATTGTCTTTCTTCATAGACGAAGGTGAACGACAAGATAGTGAGGTGTGTACGCATCACTGAGTAGAAACAGTGAAATCATAAACATTGTGCAGAACAGTCAGTTGCAGATAAAAACATGATGTAGATGGCTATGAGCAAACAGCTTCCAGCTTCTTGGCCTTGAAGGAATCAAGGCTTGATGCATTCACTGCTGAGGCTGGGAGTCAGTTCCATGGAATCACTGTTGCTGGGACCTCATAACGCGTGTCCGAGCCCCTGAGCAGGGCAATCAACGATGTTAAATTCAGACATTAATTGAGGCATTTTAATCAGTAATTGATTAATTTTAGGTTACTGCCAAACATAATTCCGACATGATAATGTAACTTGAATTGATGAAATCTGAAAGCAGTACAAATAACACACAAGTAGGCTACTGTGAAAAAGTAGACTGAATGTTCATGTCAAGTCATTCAGTTAATTCAGCCATAAGCAAACCATCATTGTGACAATTTCAGGCAGTAAGCAATACCTTAGATTATTAGCGGGCAAGTATTAAGTAAATTTTTCTGACCCATATTTTTAATCCCCTAAAAATTAATATCTATAATAGGTAATCTACCCCGGTATTAATTAATTGTCATAATCCACAGCCATACCTGTTAGTAACTCTATGAAAAAAAGTACAACAGAAGATACACAGCAGTTTTTCCAGTTAATGCTTAATATTATGTTACACTTGTATTCACTTATCATACAGAGGAGTCACCAAGAATTACCACTGTTCAGTTAAAAGCGAAAAATATGTAAAATTGCAGATGGAGCGCGAGATGACGAAAGGCCGAGGCTGGTACAACATGCCAATGGCAGAGATGACAGAGGAAAAGAAGAATGACTTGATGGTCATTCAGATGCGCAAAGTGCTCGACCCCAAACGTTTCTACAAAGGTCCAGACATTCGGGGAGCATTGCCAAAATATGTTCAGGTTTGACAATATATGGTTTAAATTTTGCTCTTACACCAAGTTATTATGTTTAATGTTTGATGAAGGAAAGGTAAGTGTACAGCAGGAATTGACATTTTACCACTCAACATTCGCTTATAGTCTTAATCTACTATTATTACAATTATTGTTATTATTGGCGGCCAAGCCAATGCTTGGTGGTTGTTTTTACTAAAAAACAGGTTTTTGGCCCTCCTACTGCCAAATCTCAACCAATCTGGATAAAATCTTTTACACATCTATTGTTGTACCGAATACACTTATGGGCCAACTTAGACCATGATCGGCGCGTGGGTAGCTCCAGGCCAAACCAGAACGACTATGTTTTTCTGTAATACTGTAACAAATCCTAAGTCCTATATAGAGACGACAGATCGCCACGATTTCGACGGCAAACTGTCGCAGTGGAGGTGAGGACGGGTGCTATCGTGAAAAATTCGGAATTTTTTAGCATGGGCAGAGCCAGATCAAAAAACAGCATATTTCGCGTTTTTTAGGATACTCTTCAACTGTCGTGTGCACAGCCTACAGGAAACAGTTTTACCCCAAACCAATGGTACCGATAGAAAGCCGAGACTCTGAAGGTGTGCCTTTTGCTAGTCTGGAGAGTCTGTGATCAGGCATTTGGCAGATATAGGCCCCTGAAGGGTGCCAAAAAGGGTCGTGTGACCATCACGAAAATTGAAAATTTGCATATAGACACACATGGAAAAATTCACCGATTCCGAAAATGCTATTCTTTTCGATCTATGACGAAAAATAACGAAGTTATTGCAGAAAACCGTTTCAGAACAGTGGCGTCACCAGGCGCTTATGAACACTTGACCGTCTTGAATTGACGCTCGTAGTCAATACATCCTTCTAGTTACCATTATTATTATTATTATACACATTCTATAATGCCATATGTCAGTTAAAAGCGAAGTGCAGGCTGTTGAGTCTGCTGAAAAGTGTTGAATCTTGAAATTGAACTCGATTGTTATTAAGGTATATTAATAATTAATTACTGGTTTTATTATAGGAAACATGCAAAATGATTCATATATTTCCTTGATTGTATTGATCTGTGGAGTAACCAGAAAATTAGTGAACCAGTTTGAAATTGTTGTCCTCTGATGTAGATGGGGACAATTGTTGAAACGAAGGCAGATTTCTACAGCAGTCGCTTACCGAAGAAGAGTCGTAAAACAAGTCTTGTTGATGAGCTGTTAGCTGATGCTGAGTTCCGGCGGTATGTGGGTCACTATTGTTGCTAGTGTTCATGAGTCTAATGGAGACTTATGCTTCCTGTGTGGCTCGGTGGCCGAGTGGTTAGCATGCTGTACTTGCAATCAGCAGGTTGCGGTTCAAATCCTGGCCTTCCCACTGTCGAGTGCAACCCAGGGCAAGCCGTTAACACACATGCCTCTGTCACCAAGCAGTGTAACTTGGTACCAGCCAATGGGCGATGATGCTTTGCGGCTGGAAAGGTGTCTGGCATCGCAGTGGCCACGTGTCACAGACATTAGTGGTTTTCCATCTACGGGCTAAAGGCCTAAGAGAGGGAGATGAGCATCTGACTATGCTCTATTTGTGCAGTATGGTGAACTGTACCTTTTTACCATTACTTTTCTGGAGCCGCTTCAGATCAGGCTGGGTCCCACGAAGCAGAAGCTTTGCACGCCCTTCCTGTCGCCCAGTGCCTGGTGGGGTAGTAGGCTCCCTTGTGTTCTGTTCACATAGCTGACAAATTGGCCCAAACAATTTGTTGTCCGTCATCTCCGCCGACTAACTGGCATTAACTGATGCAGCATTTATCTGAGCCCGTTCATGTCAACTGACACAAAAAATCTCATGAACAGTCTCAATGGCTCGCAGAATAAACTGCAACAGTTTAGTTTGGCCAGTGTGAACAGAGCCTACATGTTGGCGGACAAAATTTTTTGCTTGGCTGACATGTTGGCATACAAAATTGTTGTCGGGCAGACTTGGACTGTTTTGACGGCCGACAAATTGGCCAGTGTGAACAGAGCGTTATGGACTTTTCCTCTACACGAATCCATTGTGCCAACTTTTTTTTAGCTTTGTATTAAGCAGTTGGAAATGATAAGTGAACAAACCCATTTCTCTCTCTGTTTGTAATAGATTGTTCAATATTGCTGTATGTAGAGATGTAAAAAACATGTTTTTTTGTGCTATGTTTTTTTTTGTTTTAAAACATTTTTTGTGTTCGTTTTTGGTTGACATTACTGTCAATATTCAACGAGTTTTGACTGTTTAAATGAAATTGACACACTAAGTGATCATAAAAATGAGTATTTAATGTAGTTAAGAGAAACACAAACGTAAAAAGTCATTCTTTGCATGAACTAGTACAAATACTGTGGAACAACTGGATAAAAACAGAAAAATAACAGTGCTGAAAAATTCTTTAAAAACGTGTTTTATTTCGTGTTTTAAAACAAAACAAAACACGTTTAAAAAAAACATTTGTTTTAAAACAAGCTCACATCTCTAGCTGTGTATCTGCCAATGTGAACTCGTTGCAGGTACAACAAGAGGAAGTATGCTGAAATCCAAGCAGCACAGCCACAGCATCGCCGGTCCAAAGCATTTCAGCATATGAAAAGACTAAAATCAAAAAAGAAATAACACTGTGCACTTCTAAATTGTGATGCATGTGACAGAGCGGCATTGTTGTCATTAGGACTATGCAATTACGTACTTGAAAGCCGTTTTAAACCTTCGACCTCTGCCATTATCATGAGAGAACGTTGGATGATGTTATGCTACACAGTGAATATAATCAGTATTAGAACAGTGAAGCAACATTATCACAATATTTACGTATTCTTGTGGCTGGCAATTGTGGCTTGGTTAGTAAATTTTTCACTGAAAATCTGGGTACTTTACGATAAATGTATTAAGTATAGGCCTTACTGAAGCGTAATTGGATGAACAGACCAGAGTTTTAAAGCTTGTCGTCGAAAGTTCACACAGTTCGATATCATTAATGAGAGCATACATTGCTGCAATGTGAATCCATTACACATAGCAGTAATTTAGAAAGGAAGAAAAGTGAAGAACTCTTAGGATTGGAAGCCCTGTGCAGGCTCTGGTGTTGTAAGAATTGACCCACTCCCCTGGCAGATGTCATACAAGGCGACTAAACCAGGTCTAGCTCTGTCTGTCGTATATATTAGCATGTTTTATTGTATTGTTGTTTATTAGGGCCCCTTTTTATGTATTGTTAGTTTTCGTTGCTATGTGTTCTGTCTTTTGGTTGTTGTGGTTGAGTTATCAGTACTTGCCAAGTGATTGGCTAGAAAGACTCCTCTGAGGAAGCCTAATCGTGGTGAGGGGGTTGTCTCCAGAAAGCCCAGGCCGAAGAGTGTGCATAATTTTCTTGGTTTATTGTATTGCTTCATTGTTATATTATGTATTTGTGTTGTCTCCTGCCCCTACTTGATATATTATCCTACTATTATGGCGCGTTATAGCCTGTTTATGCTGAAAGTGCCGTTAAACCCCAAGCAAACAAACAAACAAACAAATCATCAATCGAACTATATTGGACCGACAACTTTCAGTGGTTGTTTAACGATGATAGCCCCTGTGGGCTCCACTCCAAATTTTGCGGGACCTGCACCCCGTACCCGCCCGCAATTGACGCCTATGATTGTCAGCGTCAGACGTGAATGTTGTCATTTGTTTGAGCAACTGAATGTAGAATGATGACCAGTCTGTGAGGGAAGGTATTTAGGTGTTGACTGCAGGTAGAATGATGACCAGTCTGTGAGGGAAGGTATTTAGGTGTTGACTGCAGGTAGAATGATGACCAGTCTG